>Ga0214544_1001553_pt1 | contig 47924 bp, 16 predicted proteins | sample CNSS3metaG_FD_160074 | JGI IMG/M metagenome (GOLD analysis project Ga0214544, IMG submission 160074) | Root nodule microbial communities from cowpea collected in UCLA plant growth center, Los Angeles, California, USA - CNSS3 | ecosystem: Host-associated > Plants > Roots > Nodule | place: USA...
TTTTTTATATATGTATATATATATATATATATATATATATATATATATATATATATATATATATAAAAGTGATCAATTATGAGTAACAAATAAACTTAACTATGATAAACTACTAATATTATTTTAATAATTGGATTTATGTCTAACTTAATTTTAAGATAGAGTTTGTACCTAGATATATAATAGTTTGGCCATATTACTTTAAGTTATTTCTAACCATTTGTTTTAATGTGGAGAAAGTTATTTGTTAATTAAGCATCTCATTCCATATTTTAAACATAAGTGGTGTGCTTGTACTTTTTGTTTTCAATTTTTGGAAGACTATTTTTCAGTAGCACAACTTATTTTATCAGTATATTTCTTTTAAATTGTTTTCAAAATTAATATATCTTTTCCATTTTCTAAAAAAAACATTTGTTAGTTTTTTTTTTCTACTTTCAATTTTCTATAATACATGTTTTTTATGCACCTTTTTTCCTGTTCTTTTACTTTTATAAATGATTTTGAAAACCCAAAGAGCAAAAGGATACTAAGTGTTTTTCCACGTCTAATAATGCGTTCAATTCATACTAAAGTAAACCACGAGAAGAACAACTCAAAACAAATCTTTTAAGTGATAGAACAAATTTTAATCATGTGTGTGCTTTATTTGGTAGACAATAAACAACATAATACAATTTCTAAACCTATATATTTTGAGAAAAGGTTTAATATGAAAAAAAAATATATGCTGTCTGCCGTGAACAGAATCACCAACGTGATGATGGCTATAAGTGTCATCTCCATATGCATGTTAATAATATTTGTCGGGAATAGTTTAAGTATTAGTCAAAGTCTCACGTTAGATTAAAAAAGACAAAGTTAAATATTATAAAAATAAAGATCTATAACACCATTTGTAAGTTTTTTGTGTAAAAGTAGTGTCAAAGATTTTATATGTGTAAAACTAATGTCATATAACCACATGAAACCACAAGCCCTCAATGACTATAATCATATATGAGAAAATATATATACATAAATCCAACAATATTAACAAATGAAATTTAAGTGAACTCAATTTTATAAAATTAAATTACAAAATAGGATGTTAGGATAGCTGTAACTCATATCATGTTAAAAAGTGAATTTTAAGTATAATTCAACCTTACAAAATTAATTTGTAAGATGAGGATTATACCCAGTTATATACTATAAAATCATATTATTTCTAGTCAATATGGAACTTCCAACATAAATCTCTTTCAACTACTGAATTTCCTTTCTATAAATACATTTGAAGAATTCTCATTCTAGGACAAGAAGACAGTCAACAACACGTACTTTAACATGAACCAATGAGGTTTTTCATCTATGCTGCAAGAAAAATATCTGGTTTAAAGGCAAAGGTCAAATTCTTAACTTTTAAGCTAATAATTCAAGCTTTTATTGAATACTGAAAAGGTTATTTGACAATAGTCATGCACCACAATAACTACTTTTGCCCTTTATACTTTTATTCAATAAAATATAGTTTATCATGGTCAAGGACCAAAACACCATCTCATACATTGCCTCAGAATGCAACAACATTACTGAAAATAATGCAGAACTCGACAACACCCTATAATGGTTTATAGGCTCTCATTTTTATTATTTTTTTTCAGAGCTTGAATTCTAAAACACCATGACACCTCTACTAACAAATTAACACTTCAGTAACAACTAAGTGGTCTGAGACACACTAATTTTCATAGATATTATGTGAGTCTAGATTTTCTACTAGTTTTTCTGGTGCTGTCCTCTGTTGTGTCTTTAGAACACACTGATGTTGATACTTTAAAAAACTTTTTAATATATTTTAAAACATTGAAATAAGTGTCCATCAATGTATTTTAAAAACACAACAGAGGACCGGTACAGAAAAAACACAGTAGAGAATCCAACTTCATAGTATCATTGGTGCATATTTTAGCTGTGATCAGTTACTGAGGAACTGAGAGAGCTTTTGGCAGAGGTTGATGAGTGTCAATTGGAATTGGAGGTTGCAGCAACTTGCAATCAAGTGAGATTGTTTGAAGAGTATTATTGTTAATGGTGTTGTTTCCTTCTTCAATAGCTTTGTTGATGAGATTGAGTAGAACATGTTGAAGCTCTTTCCCATCTCTCCAGCCATGCACTTCTGCTTTTATCTGATTGGAATTTTTGGAAACTAAATCACACAGTGGAAAACCTGTTCTTGGCATCAAAAAGTCACTTTCTTTTAGCTTCAGACTTGGGCAAAAATCTCCATTTCCATCTCCAATATAGATCACTTTCTTCTTTCCTGCTTCTGCCATGGAATTTTGGATCCTTTCTATCACCAATCCCTGCATGTGTCATTTCACAACTTTTCAGGAAAAAAAAACAACTTCAAACAAATGAAGTATTTACAGTACAATGATAAATAAGTTTCATTCATAAGGTATTACTCTATGTTCTGCATAATCTTAAAGTAAACAAGTTTTTGTAACTAATTCTTTAAGTATTAAAAATCAAACCATCATGGACTAATCACAGCTAGATAATCTTGTTGGTTTAAAGACTATTATTAAAGATTGATAATGTAATCCTTGATGGATTAAATTGACATTTTCTTTAAAATATTTGAGAACTTTTCAGGAGTTGTCTTATTTTCTGCTGAAAATTTTTATGAGACCTGGTTTTGTCAAACTTTGTCTGGTTCCCTGGACTGTGACATGCATGACAGAGACCAAAAAAGTGGATGATGTAAGTAAGGTCAATAATCACAAAGTGCTAAGATTATGTTGATATAATATTATCAAAGGTGGAATTGACCAAAACTCCCTCCAATGATGTCTGTGTTATTATTATTCATTATCCAAATACTGAATGTGAGAAATAAACTATAAATCAGTAGAATGAATGTGAGAGTTAATTGCATGGCCATAAGTAAATAGATGTTCAGAAATAAGGCAATTGCCTTGCACATGTTTGGAGGACAAAGATTGCATCCATGGCAAGATTTTAGATAATCATGGTATGGACAAATGTTGAGGCTCCCTTCCTTCACATGGCTGGGGTTGCAAATCATCTCTGAGAAACAGTTCCACACTCCATGATGCTGCAGAATTGTCTCAATAAAGAAACTATTTGCATCACTCACAATCTTCAGATCACACCTGAATCCAATTCCATAGGCATTAGTTATGACAGAGTCCAGATTCTCTACTGACTATCTGATGTTGTCTTCTGTTGAACATTAACAATACATATACCGATGTTTATACTTTAAAAAATATTTTTAATATATTTTAAAATATCAAAATCAGTGTTCATCGGTGTATCTTGAAGACGAAGGTACACTAGAGAAATATCACAAAACAAATCTATCAGAGAATCGAGATAATGGTTTTGTAATTGAAAGTAAAAGCAAAACACTGTCTCATTTTACCCAAGGGAATAAGCTGCCTCAATAGCAGGAACAATGCAAGGATGCATTGGTGTCCTCTTCAGAATTTCAACAATGTCTTCAATGGTTTTTCCTTGTGAATGAAGCTCTTTCATCATTCTATCCTGCAAGATTCAGGAAAAACAAAAGTATAACCCAAGCATGAAAAGAAAAAATATTGAAAATTTTATACTACTTGAAAGAAAAAAAAAAAAAAAGTAACCATGAGAGGGTTCCAAGGGATGGTAGGAAGAAGCTGGTAGAATTTTTCAGTTAAAGCAGTGTCATCAAGCACCCAATTATCACTGTCACACTCAATGATTGTTGAGTCAAAGTCAAAAATGACCATAATCTCAGCCATTTTAAGTGCAGCAGAACAAATGTTTGAGATATACTGTGAGGTCATGCAGTGAGTGAGAGGGTATTTATAGGGAAAGAAGGTTAGAGGTTGCACGAAAGCATGATAATAGAGGCATTATTGTTAGATAAGATATTATTGCAGTCACTTTCTCTACACTTTTTCACATTTTCTTTTGTTGGGGCAAGTAATTTAGAGAAGATAATGGTGCATGACATAGATATGTTAGTACCAACCTATAATGCACATACACATGTATCAGACGTGACATGTATCTGATACTTCAATTCGTTAATTTTGAAAATTATAGAATATGTGATATATATAGATATTGAAAAATATACAAATTTGTTTTAAATCATGAGAGAGGTATATGATTATTTTTGTGTGAATCCAAATAAAAAATCAAATATATTAAATATTTTTAACATAAAAATTTATAAATTATTGTCATCATATAAATATTATTAGTTTATATATTAGATACTTAATTGATAAGTATCGATAAAAGGTAAAATATACTAAAATATTGGATACGATTATTTATCGAACAGAAATACGTGAAACAAATTGAAGTATCGGTGCATTATAGATACCAACTAACTTCATCGATTATAATCATTCTATGAAACCACAAATTGATGTTTAGATTGTGTTTCTTGAATTAATTAAACTAGTGTCATCCATTTTTGGGTAAAGACACAGGTTATAATCTTGGTTTTACTATTCTCAGGTTTTATATGTTGTGCTTTGTCCTTTTATTTTTAAAATTGACTTTTATTTCTTACACCTCCACAATTTCTTTGTGGATCCCACAATTTTCAAAATGACCATTTTCATATATGTGGAAGTGATTTCTGGATTATATGTTTCAAAAACTTTATGGAAAAAACTTTTCCAAAATTTTCAGAATGAAATTTGAAAATAAAATTTCTAAAATGCACTAAATACATTTTGGAATAAGTTTTTCAGAACAGAATTTTCAAAATAAAATTTCTGAAATAAGTTTTTTATAATAGGATTTTCGAAATAAAATTACAAGAATGTATATAATGTTTTTGGAATGAATTTATGAAACGTCTCCACGATATTGTTTTGAAAAAAGCTTTTCAAAATAAAAAAATGCATTCTTCAAAGTTTTACAGAATGAATTTTTTTTATGCATTTTTTCTTTTTTTTATTCCTATGCAGCAACGGTGATGATGGAAGTGCCAACGGTAATGGTGTAGATAAGGGTGTTTGAGGCTTTTTCTATTATTATTGGGTGCCGTTAGTAATTGTGGGAGTGCAAAAAGCAATAGCCTTAAAATTTTATGCATGTTCATCCTATTTGTAGCATCTTTTGGTTTATAAAACATACCTTTAGCATATTTGTTAGTTAAATTTATGACTTTTCAATAACAACACTAATGCATGTTTAATTTTCATTTATCATTTATCTTTCTTTTAAGTGATATTTGAACATTAAAATAAATGAAACTTAAGTAAAGTGATGGGAATGAAATAAAGATTAAAATAATGAGATGAAAAATAAGTTAAAGAAAAAGCTGATGTCTATCATCAATAGACTTAATTATATTTTTATCTTAAGATTATACAATCTTGTAGAAATTGTTAACAGACATTTTATTTTAAAAAATTTACCACCTGATTTGAAAATATGGTGAATTTTTCTGAAGCAATGGCTCCACTTAATACCAAAGTGACATGATAATGAAACACTTTTCTGACAAATTTGAATTCATAGTAAACATGTATCTAAAGTTGCAGTTTTGTGACAGTTCAAAGAGTGGTCACATTAATATTTCATTTAGCATTTTAAGAAAGACTTCACTCCAAGACAAATTAAAACTTGTCTCTTTTGCATATTAATTGGTAAAAGACTAAAATATGTTGATTGTAGTAAAATATTTTCCATGAAAAACGGTGCCTAGCCCATCAAAATAAAACAGAGTACAAATTCTCTATCGATTCTCTACTCATTTTTTTACTTTTGTCCTCTGCCAAACATTAATACGCAATATGCAAGAAGATGAGCAAACCAATGTTTGTATTTGATAGGTGTCCATCTAGGACCATTTCCAACATTAGGAAACTTCAGTGAAGGTTTAATTAAGGTTGTTAATAATCAAAATCGAATTATGATACATTATGGAAGTTACTAAACCATGAAACTATGGTCGAACTGGTAGAACTTTTGGCAAAGCCTCATGAGCAGAGACTGACAGAGTCTGAAGCTTGCAATCAGAGGAAATGAAGAGAGAACTTTGCTCCATTGATACTTTATTGATCAATTGCAGCAAAACTTGTTCAAGTTCTTCTCCATCACTCCACCCATGAATCTCAGCCTTAACAAGTGAAGGGTCTTTGCATATCAAATCCCACACCGGAAAGTTCTTCCTTGGCATCATAAAGTCCTTCTCTTTCAGCCTCAAACTTGGGCAATAGTCTCCAACACCATCTCCAAGATAGATGAACCTCTTATTCTCCTCTGATATTGAATCTTGGATTCTCTCTATCACTAAACCCTGCAATCATTCAGATAACATAACATTTTTCAATCATTCATACTAGAACCTTCTCAATAGGTATAAGAAGCTTCAACCAAACATTTCATAATTTTTTATTTATTTGGCACTATTGGTGGGGCCTTGGTCAAAACTAATCCTTATTTTGTATTTCAATCAAATCCTGTGGGCTCATACCAGAGAGAAAAACAGAATGGCATGGTTGGTTGATTAAGAAAATTTTTGGTATTTCTTTAAGGCCAAGAAATCAGGAGACAGCACTCCCTAGTTAGCACTTATCAACATGATTAAAAACAGAAAATAATACTTTCCCAGAAACTAGAGCCAGTCAACATCAAACTTGAAAACAATATCTGCAAATGTGTATAGTTGTCAACTGTTCAAACAAGTAGCAGTTTTGAGTTTTTAAACAAGGTTTTTCAAACTCAGTAAAATTTCAATTCTCACCATGATTTTGATTACGGGTCCACATTATTTAAAAAATAAAAGTCATCTTTTAGCAAAGAAAAATAAGGTAGTGGATGAAAAATGACATTTATATTTACCTTACACATGTTTGGAGGACACAAACTGCAGCCATGAGAAGCTTTGTTGAAATCGTGGTAAGGTAGAATCCTTAACCTTCCTTCTTCATTCACATAACTGGGGTTAGTATTGATCTCTGAGAAATATTCCCTTATTCCTAAGTGCTTCAAAATTGACTCAATGAAAAACAAGTTTGCATCACTCACAATCCTCAAATCACACCTGAAAAAACAAATGCCACCATAAATTTAATCCACAAAAATCACATAAAAATAAAAACGGGAAACAGAATTTGGTCTTGGGAAAATACATGCATAGTTACTATTACTCACCCTGAAGCATGAGCTGCTTTAACAGCGGGTATTACCCTGGGGTGCAGGGGAATCTTATGCAGAACCTCTTCAATGTCCTTAATGGTTTTACCATGTGAGTGAAGCTCCATCATCATCTTGTCCTATACACGGAATATTTAACTGTTATTGGTCGAATTTACGCATTAAAGGATAATGTATGTTAATCTTTATGCAAATCTTTTTAACCAAAGTTGGAAAATGAAACTTTCTTGACAAAAAAATACTTAGCAAAAGGCATGTAAACTCTGTTCATCATGAAAAAGAAGTGAACACGAGACACCAAAGGCTTACCATGACAGTGTTCCAAGGCATTGTGGGGATGAGTTGGTTGAACAAATCTGTGAAACCCAACTCGTCGATGACCCAGTTGTCGCTGTCGACATCCACAATGGTCTTGTCAAAGTCGAAAACAACCACAATTTCAGACATGTTTGTTCTGGGGAATGGAGAAAATCTGAATGGCCCAGAAGAAGAAATCTTCCTCTCAATAACAAGGCTCACTCTGGGTATCTCGCAGTGCTCTCAAGATCTGTTCTTGGCTTCGGTTGCACTTAGAAAGAGAACGAAAGAGGGTATTTGTAGTGAATGTGGGTTAAGGCTAAACCCTAAAATCCCAAAATCGGGAATCTTTGATTCCAAAGGAATATTACGTTGCATATTGATGGTTCCTGGAAGAGAAGAAGGTGACCACGCAAATTTCAAACGGATCGTTTTAGCATAAGAGAAATTTCTAGTGGTGGCATTTCAAATTCAATATAAGCCGTTGATTCGGACGAATATTAGGTGGGTCAAAAGATCCGAGGGTAGAGATTGAGAATAAACGTGGGAATAAGGGAATATTCTCTTAGGGTATTGATGCATTTTACGTAACTCTATGAGAGGCGCTACTCCACCAACAAGTTTTACAGGTGCAGTTCATAAGAATATTCTGGGTATAATCTATTCCAGAAACCCAATGTAAATTTATTTCATTAAGATTTGATTTATTGTCATGTCATAAATACTATATTAAATAAAGTAGTAAAATGTATGGGTTCATTAAATGTCTATTGTGAGCTTCTGTAGAATTGTAATTGTTTTTAGTCCATATTTAATTTGGACTAACAACATGATTAGTAAAAAAGACATAGTAATTACTTTATTAAAAAAATAAAACTGTGTTAATTTATTTACCTCTTATAAAATTATTTTTTCTAAAAAAATAGTTTATAAAATTATCTAAAATAATTTATAATTTCACAAACATTATTCGTGAACTGTAGATAAATGTATAAACAAACTCCATTACGTGTGCCACAAATCGCCTCTTTTGACCACCGTTGATTCTTGAAGAAGGATAGTTAAAATAGGAAAATGAAGACTCCAATGAAAATTCAATAAATCAATAGAAAGAAAACAAAGAGAGAAAGGAGAAAGGTGTCATGATATTAATCCTTGACTGAAGTTTGAAGCAAAACATTAATTGTAAAGTTAAAAGGGGAAAAAAACTATTTATTTTGAAATTGAACTTTCATAATATATATATATATATATATATATATATATATATATATATATATATATATATATATATATACTAGTTAAAATATAATAATAATCTAAAAAATATTAAGAGTAAGAGTAGGGAGATGATATCATTAAAACTAATATAAATAGAAAATTGATTAATGGATTTTTACTTTATAAAAACTACTTTAAAGATATTTATTTTATCTTTCTTTTTATCCTTTTTAAAATTATCATCTATTTGTTAATTCATTTAAAAATTTGATTATATTATGAGTCAACTTTTTTATTCGGATAAATGATGTGTTTTGTATGTGGAGAAAATTTGTTTGTATAAGATTGAAAATAAATATTTATGTGAGTGATTATTAGAATGTGTTCGAATAAAGACCTTAAATAGAAATTAATTATTTTGATGTGTTATTGATATTTATTGTGTGGATGAATTTAAGTTAAGGTATGATGAGTTGAAAAGTTTTTTTTAAAACATATATGTATGCTTATTGTTGTGTTGTTATGATAAATGCATATCATTAAATGATCATGTACATTATTGGATAGGAATTATTTGAAAAATGTACTAGATTTTTTGCTTCTAGTTCTTAAATAAGTTAACTTTGTAAGAAAGTTGAAAGTGATTTTTTTTTTTAGTAAAGACTTTATGTAGTATTTATAATTTACATTTCTTTGAAAAATATGTTTTATTAAAAAAATATTTAAAAAATTTTAATTCGTGAAAATTGTAAATATATTTCATATAGAAATTATCTATAAATATAAATGTGAAATGTTTAGCAGAGGTATTGTAACTCCAAATTAAATGTTACATAAAACACGTGTTCTTACTAACAAATTCTTACTACATACAATCCATATAATTTTTATTATTTTATTATTATTTATGAATAATTAATAAAAATATATATATATATATATATATATAGCGTTATAAAAATAATGTTAAAATTATCTAACCATTATTTTAAAAACGTTATTTAATTATTTTAATATAGAAACAATATTCAATTAATAAAATATTTTGTATTTATTAAAAGATAAAATAGTCAATTAAAAAATTATTAAATTTATTTTTATATAACGAAAGATATTTGATTTTATCTTGAAGCTATTTATTAAAAATATTTATAAATAAGTTTCAACAAATGTTTTTCCTTAAAATCTTATAGGAAAAAAAAGGTTTTTATTAAATTATTTATATATAATTCATTTAAAAATAGAAAAATAATATAATTTATTTGCAGTTAAAATAAAAAATTAAAAAATCTAAGCAATATTTAAAAAAAAAATCAAAAGTAAAAAATTATTTTGTATTTATTAAAAGATAAATATTTCAATTAACGACATAGTTATTTAATTTTATTTTGTTGCTATTTACAAAAATAGTATTTAAATTATAAATAAATTTTAACAGATATTTTTCGTTAAAAAAATTTAGGAATCATGCGACACATTTTTATTTTCAAACTTTAAAAATAACTAATATAATTGTTTTAATTGAAGGACATTATTTTTATATGTGAAATATAAACAAAATCTTAACACAATTAGATAGAAAGTCTATATTTATTTATTTATTTATTTTTAAAATTTAAAGATGAAATTATATCAAAAGTTTAAGAACACAGGAATTTGACTACAAAGTTTGGAACCTAAACTTATATTTAACCCAATACTTAACAAGTAAACACCCAAACCTGAGGTTAATAATTAATTAAGCATCCTTTATGAATCTCCAAACAGAAAAAAACCAAAGATTTCTGGTCAATCATGATTCTAGTCAAAGAAGGTAAAACAATGTTCAGAGCATAAAAAAAATCCCAAAGATGTTTCAGAAAACAGGTATTGGTATTTGACAGAAATTATTGTGGTCCACACTTAGACCAGTTCCAACATTAACAACTTTTTAGTGTAGTTTTTGGTGAAGGTTAATCAAAGGAAAAACGAAAAAACAAAAAACCTTAAAGTTATTATGATACATTTTTCTCAAACACTAAAACTAAGAACTGTCTATGGCCGAACTGGTAGAACTTTGGGCAAAGCCTCCATAGCAGAAACTGACAGAGTCTGAAGCTTGCAATCAGAGGAAATGAAGGGAGAATTCTGGTCCGTTGATATTTTGTTGATCAAGTACACCAAAACTTGCTCAAGTTCTTCTCCATCACTCCACCCATGAATCTCAGCCTTAACAAGTGAAGGGTCTTTGCATATCAAGTCCCACACCGGAAAGTTCTTCCTTGGCATCATAAAGTCCTTCTCTTTCAGCCTCAAACTTGGGCAATAGTCTCCAACGCCATCTCCAAGATAGATGAACCTCTTATTCTCTTCTGATATTGAATCTTGGATCCTCTCTATCACTAAACCCTGCAATCATTCAGATAAAATAACATTTTTCAATCCCTTCAACACAACATTACATAGTTTTTTATTCATTGGTGGGACCTAGGTCAAAATTATTCATTATTTTATATATGATATATCAGAGAAAAATTTTGGAATTCTTTAAGGACAAGAAATGAGGAGACACATTCATTCCAGTGTTATAGGATCAGTTCATGACTCATGAACACATTGAGTCACGTTAGCAGCCATCTTTTTATGATTAAAAATAGAAACAATACTGTCCCATAAGCTATAGCCAGTTGAGATCAACTTGAAAACAATATCCAAAAACGTGAACTGTTGCCAACTGATATAAACATTTAAGGAAAAACGAAAGTTTCAATTTTCAGCGTGATTTTGACAAAAAATCAAACAGGTGGGGTGGCTGAGAAAAACAAATATTTCATCGTAGAAAAACAAGTTTTCTGTATTTACCTTGCACATGTTTGGAGGGCACAAACTGCAGCCATGGGAAGCTTTGTTGAAGTCATGGTAAGGCAGAATCCTTAACCTTCCTTCTTCGTTCACATACCCGGGGTTCGTATTGATTTCTGAGAAATACTCTCTGATTCCCAAATGCTTCAAAATAGTCTCAATGAAAAACGTGTTTGCATCACTCACAATCCTCAAATCACATCTGAAAAAAACCAATGTCACAGCAAAGTTAATCCACAAATCATATAAATAAGAAGAACATTAACATATTTCTGTATAAGAGATGCATAGTTACGTACCCTGAATCATGAGCTGCTTTAATCGCAGGTATCACTCTTGGGTGCAAGGGAATCTTCTGCAGAACCTCTTCAATGTCGTTAATGGTTTTACCCTTTGAATGAAGCTCCATCATCATTGTGTCCTTTAAAAACCAAACCAAAACAGAGTATAAACACGCAAATCTGAAAACGTCTGAAACTTAATGAAACAAAATGTGAGAACAAAAGGGCTTACCATGAGAGTGTTCCAAGGCATGGTGGGAAGAAGCTGGTTGAACAAATCGGTGAAACCCAATTCGTCGATGACCCAGTTGTCGCTGTCGACATCGACAATGGTCTTGTCAAAGTCGAAAACAACCACGATTCCAGACATAATCTCTGTTCTGGGAATGGGAAAGAAAAATAAAAAAACCTTTTTTTTTTCAAAAATAAGGCTCTTTTGGGTGTGTATGAATTGCTCTCAAGATCAGTGGTTCTTGGCTTGGTTTTGATTGGGAAGAGAAAAAGGGTATTTATAGAGTGAAAAGAAGAAGAAAAAAAGGAATCTTTGATTCCGAAGGAATATTATTGGGATACTTCGTGGTAGCAAATATGGAGGCTGAAAATTAAGAACTCAAATATTGCCGTTTTTATTTACCTCACATAAAATCTTTCGGTGCGTCACATTTAGAATTCGATGTGGACCGTTAGATGAAATTGTATAGATAGCGAATGGATCGGAGGGTGTAGATTGATTGGGCCTGAGAGGAAAACACGGGAATAAAGGGAATATTCGAGAAGGAATTGGATGCACTGACTGTGAAATCCACGTAAAATGCATTGCGCGAGAATATTCTGGGCATAGTTCTATTTAGAAAAGGTTAATTTTGTCAATTTCTTTTTTTTTTCTGTTTTGAATTAATCAATATTAGATTTTAGAATCTATATTTACCTGTATATAGATAAAATTTATAATGATTAATACCTTTATCATATATAGATTATACAATGATAGAAATTTAAGCTAATGCTAAGTGAATATTTTTAATAGATAAACTGTATTTTAGATTTATGATAAACTATTTAGAATGTGATGAAATATTTTTAATCCATGATGTCTTTTGAAAAATTGCGGAAAATTACTTCGAGATTAAATATGATAAAAATAAATTGAAAGAGATAATCAATTCAGAAAATAAGTATTAAGATGAAAATAAAAATAAAAGTGAGATTTTAGAGGATGGAGAAAGGACTTTTTTTTTTAATCTTGTTTTTAGATTAAATTAAAAAGGAATAGAAAAATAAATCAATCTTTGATCTTCTAGGAAAGACATGTGATTTAATAAGATTTAAAAAAAATTAAAAGAAAAATATAATTTTTAACATTTACAAAAATATGTAAATTAATGACAGTTAGAATAATTCTTAAAAATTAATCAAATAAAAAGTTAATTATAATTATATGAAAAATTGATTACAACTATATTTAATGAACTGTGATAATTATATACTGTGATAGTTATATACTTAATTTAAATTTAAAAAAGTATGAATATATATTGGTAAAGAAAACAAACTCTAACTAAACTATATCCGAAAGAATTTTATATGTCTTACAGTAAGATCTTTAATCTCTTTAGAAAAATAATTTTAAAAGATAATTTATTTTGATAAATACATTAAAATAGATTACAACAAAATAAGTTGTTTGGATATAAATTTTAAAAAATTATTTGGTATTATAATACTTTGAATTATTAACAATTGTTTGATTAAATAATTTAATATTAATATTAATTTGAATCATTTATTAAAAAAATAATAAATTTGGATTATCTTAATTAAAGAAACATTTAAAAAGTAAATCAATTTAAATTTTATATATTTAATTTTTTTTTGTCATAAAATTACTTATCCAAACAAAGATTATGATTTTTTTTAGCATACTTTGTTTTATTAAATCTCTTGCTATGTTACTACTTTTGGAGTTCCTCTTAACATATTAATGATATTTATTTGATGTTCAAATATATTATCAATATTTGCTCAACTAATGATAATTTAAATCAAATACTCTTCTATTGACTTCCCAAATTAATCTAAAAGATATAGTTTTCGTTTTCTTAAGTTAACATAAAATAAATAAATATTTTGTAAACAATCCGTTATTATTTTGGAAAAAAACAAAGTAATTATTGTTTTTCTTTTCTTTTGAATAGTTGGAATAATAGCTTTATTTTGCAAATTGAAAGAATGGTTAAAAGAATGATTATATAGCTCAGATATTAAAGTTTACAATAATACTTAACATAATTTTATTTGAAAAATATTAACTTAATTCCTAATTAAATGATTATCTTATATATATATATATATATATATATATATATATATATATATATATATATATATATATATATAAGTCGTTTAACGTTTTTTGCAAACATTAAAAATATAATATCATAATTTTTTTACAAAAAATAATAAATATATTTATTTCGTTTTATCCATGAATTTAACAAAAATATGCAATGAGAGTATGAAAAGTAATTAATGAGTATTTTATTTATAAAAATGGGACTGAGAGGTCTTTTCGTTAGTGCTTTATAAATGTGAGGTCAAAATTCAAACTTCGTATGTCCCTCCAAAAATTGTTCCTTTCCACAATTTTTATTTTAATATTTGTGACCATTCATTATTTAAAAATAAATAAAATCCACTTTTATATGTTATTATTGTCAGAGCAACAACGACTAGTAGAAGAAAGTGAAAATTCAGCTTTAAAAAAATGCAAATATAATTTCGAAAACAATATCTGCTTTTAGAATGGATAGTTTTTCTTTGAAAGTTGAAAGTCACTTGCAGTAAACAACAAACTGGTAAAAAATGACTACGTTTTAAGAGTAAATATTGTATAACATTAGCCTTTTGTTTTTATTTTATTTTTTATATTTACTCCGTAAAACTTATGGAATAGTACTAAAATAACTTTTTTTTTTTGTTTTGCATGTGATTAAAGTCATTGGATTATGTCAATACCTTCGTATTATGAGTCTATTTAAAAAAAGCTCCGTAACTATTTTTTGAATCAAATAAAATAAACTTTGTTATCAAATAAAATGAATTCACGTATCAACTAATTTTTAGAAATTAGATATATAGTTTATCTAATTTTTTCTAACTTATATATAAATTAATGTTAACATGTAAATAAATTTGTTTCTTTTCTTATTCCTTTTTTCTCTTATTTATAAAAAAAATATGAAAATATTTTTTTGTTTTTTTTTTACCAAAACCCTCACCTTATACTTCACAAAGCGTATCAAGAAATAAATTTGTATTGTCTTTTAATAGAGCTTTTAAGCTAGCACATTTTCTTTATTAATTGGTTTTAGATTTTCTTTTAAAATTTAACCAATTATATAAAATTTAATGTATAATTTATGTACATGTACTTAATATTTCATTGTTTTTAATAAAGTGTTGTTTTTAATAAGTTCCAATCTTATATACACCGATGTAATATGTCAAAGACATATTAGATCAATTCTGAAACAACTGATCTAATATCTTTTTACTGAAAAGAAAAAAAAAACATTTTCGAAAATAACCATGCAGAGGGGCAAAGGAGAAAACTAACCACCAACAAACCACCACATACTAGCACCAACGAACCACCATAGAGAACACTGCACCCAACCGCAAACATGACTAAGGGACTTCACGAAACACCATGGAGACGAAAGATACACATTCGGTAAAGCAGCGACATCACAAATTTGCTTCATTTGCAAAGAAGATGGGAAAACACCAAACACTGAGAAAGACAACTACAAAAAGAGCTTTCTCCACAAACAAAAACCCTAGACATGAGAAAATGAGGGAAAAAAACACTAACTTGTTGAAGAGTGGCATGGAAGAGAAGAAGAAGCTTGTTGAAGCACGATGCGACAATGGTAGGGCACGACGACGATGGTCAATGACGCTTGGAAGAGAATAAGAAGCGCACAAGAGAGAATATCAAAGGAGGCACAAGAGAAGACAAAGTTTGAAAAATGAAAAAGATGTTTTCACGATTTGTAGTGCAAAAAACATATTAGATCGGTTGTTTTGTTAACTGATCTAATCGATTCTTTATATAATTGATCTAATATGTATATATTAGATCAGTTCTTCTTATAACCGATTTAAAATACTTTCCGATATTTACAAAATTGCCACCACATTTTAAATTAAATCAGTTTCACTTCAACCGATCTTATATCCCTGTTCTAATATCACCTTATAAGAAGATTTAACATCATATTAACCTTTACGAAATAATAGACTATATCTATTTCTACTTAAAACTTTAAAATTCAATAATGTATGAATTTTTATATTTATATATTATTAATCTCACTTATTGTTATGTAATATGATAATTTCAAATCATTTCAAGTATTTATTTTGAATTTCGAACAATAACTAACAGAATATGATGAACTAAACGGCTTCACGTGAAACATGTACCCCACAATTTTGCGTAAAACTGAAGAGATACATTTGATTAACTAATACTATTATTATCATTAACATGTGTTAGATTGTTGTGTTATATATCCAATATTCATGCATTGAATTTTTATTATTATTATTATTATCTGCTTCGTCACTTCTTATTCATCAACATATAATAAAATGTTTTGGCCTACACTAATGGCAAATTCTGATTCTACCACCTTTTTTGTGTCTTCAATTTTTTAATCCCATAATTTCTATATTGGAGGTTCTATTACCATTAGCTGGTGATGACAAAACAAGGGACCCAACATGCATCTTGTTTTTCTACACGATTCTGCTAGTGTTTCTTTGCATCATCACTTTTATTAAATTTAATTTAATCAGTAGATTATTTTTCAATGGAAAATGATGTATGATTAGATATTTTTTATTTTTTATCTTGTTCCAAGTTTCTCCACCTTAATCAATCAGATCAATTTCCTTCACAGCAACGTGGAAGTTATTTCAGATTAATTTCATGCAGATACTTTTATTCAAAAATTAAGTCTTCCATAAAGTAGGAAAGTTTGAATTTAACACAAAAACTAAAAGTTAAATTTTGATTTTAACTTTATTTTATTTTTTAATTAAATATGTTTTTAATACTTAATTTATGGTGAAATTCGTTTTTATATAAAACTTTAATGTATTTTTGTTCTCAAATTTTAAAAAATGAGTAAATAAGTATTTTAATATAATTATTTTTAATTTTTGTACGTAGTAATATTTATTATAACATTTAAGTTAACACAATATTTCTAAATCAATGTCAATTGAAGAATGTATTTGATAATAAAATAATAACATAATTAGATTAAAATATATTTACTTTTTTTAAATTGGGAAATCAAAGTATATTAAAATTTTGAGAATAAATTAATTGCAATGTTACATAAAAATTTAAAGATTAAGAACATATTTAACCATTCTCTTTTATAATTTTATATTTAAAAATTATGTTAACTCTTATTTCACGAGAATTTTGAATAATTCAACTTGAATTCAAATATTGATTTTAATTTTTTATTAAACTCTATTCATCTTCTATCCAAACTGTCATCAATTGTTTAATATTAAAACTATTGACTTCAATGTCACTTGTTATATTGTATGAATCGAATTGGTAACTCGTGAGTAGTATTATAGATTTGTGTGTGTGTGTGTGTGAAATAAAACAATCTTTGTGAAACGTGGTATATATAATGGTTTTAGGGTTCGTGTCAAAATGTATTTGAAACGTGGAAAAGGAAACAATATAATTAAGGATCATTGCTAAATTCTAATATTGTTAAGAATTTTGAAAGTTTTCACGTGGTTATTATGAGCATTTGTATTGAAAAATGAAACTTTAAATATTGAATTTAATACTAAAAATATTAAACAAATTCTCTCAAAACATGAGAACATGTGTGAATGGAACCAGATACTTCAGTATACACGAAGCATCAATGTTGTTGTCCTCCGAATAAGAACAGTCATACAAATGTTTCAATAATGGCAAACCCTATTCTCTGGCAGATGGGAAAGATCTTAAATATTCCTTCTCAAAACTATCCACGATTGAGAAAAGTTTAACCACTATTATTCGTAGCTGAAAATAATAAATAACATCACTAAAAAATTTAAATACACATAACACGAATATTCTGCTTTATTTTAGTTATAATAAAATTGTTAACTTTTTATATTTTCATAATTTTAATTGATAATTTAGTTCTTATATTTAAATTTTTAATTCGCTTTTATTCTTATATATTTTTGTATTCAATACATTTTTTTTAAAAATTATCTTAGTAAAAAATTCAATATGGTATCTTCTATTAAATTAACTTTAATGTTGTTTGGAAATATAAGTGTCAATATTTGGATCTCATATATGTCTAAATTTTGGAAGGAATTATGTGTCAAATCAAAAGGATTCTAATATAGAAAATGGTTAAATATATTTTTGGTGTCTTAACTTTCATGAAAATTGAAAATAGTTTTTCTTCAAAACTTTAAACTAATTTAGTCCCCACACTTTAAAAATACGTATATTTAATCATTTTAATTAATTTTTTTAAAGTTTATTTGACGTTTCATATACATTTCATGATATTATTTGAGTGTTTACATAATTTAACTTATTTTTATTTCAACCTTATTTGAGAAATGCAGTTAAAACATTAAATAAACTTAATAAAAATTGGTTTAAAGGACTAAATTCACCAAGTTTTTAAAGATCAAGAACTAAATTGGTCTAAAGTTTTAAAAATGGACTAATTTTAATATTCACTTAAATTAAGAGACAAAAACATATTTAACCCGAAAATAATATAAATTTTGACATGTAATCAACTTAAATTTTGACATCTAATAATTTCAAATGTTAATAACATCAATTTCGCTATGTAAATAAAAACTTAATTAAATAAAATATATAAAAAACTAAAATAAGTAAAAATACAAATGTAAAACTAAATTACTAATTAAATCTTAAACTTATTTTTCTCAATGTAATTATAATTGAAAAATAGTAGTTGTCATCAACATCTCCCACCATAATCTCAAGGGTATAGAAAACGTGGCCAAACACACAAACTCTAAATCCCACAAATTTTAAGGCTTTGTTTGTTTCTTTGGATTGAATCCGATGCAAAGATGCAAAGTGTCTCATTTTTTGTTGTCTTCAAAGACACGTGGTATCTATAACATAACATAACACAGTGCATGCTCTCGTACGTAGTAACACATAATACCAACCAAACAACAAATCATGTTTCCCATTATTATTCCTAACTATTTACGTATGGATCAGTTCGCACAACATACATTGGAAACTCAACGTGGCACTCACGAACTAACGTGAAAGTAGTTCACAAGAAAGAAGAAACATTTGCACCTACTTGTTCACTTTTTTAAGCTTGTGGTTGTTGATTGTTGATTTCATACAAAAACTAAGAACCTTGTTTCTTCCACTTCTTTAACTTTTTTTTGAAATGTACGTGTTCTAAAGGAAACCAAGAAATCATAACAACAACAATTTTTTTTTTCTTGAATGATCTACTTCTTTCTTATTTTTATTTTGAACTCGATGATATTTTGAAATTTTCTTTTATAATTTGAGACAATATCTTCTAATTGATTTTGTAGAGTTGTCAAAATGGATTGGAACTCGTGAGCCAACCCGACTCACTAAAGGTTTGGGTCGGGTTGGGTTGAATTTTTTTTACAAATTTTATGGCTCACCAACCCGCAAATAAAGGATCACACAAATATTCGAATTAAGTTTTATTAGGTTGGGTTTTCCATTTGGGTCATGTTAGGTTGTTTCTTTAGTTAACACATAAATAATTTTTATTTTTGTGATTTTGGTTTGTATTTGGATTGTATTAAAGTTTATTTAAATTTTAATTAGAATTAGAATTTAGTTTTGACTGAAAATAAATTAAAAATTTGTATTTTTTTAATTAAATGAACCCGTGAGCCAATCCGTTTAACCCACCAACCTATGATGGGCCGAGTCAGGTTCAAATTTGTTTGGCTCGCTAATAAGTAAACCAAGTTGGGTTAACTCACTAAATGATCAATCTGGTGGGTCAAGCCGGGTCGGGTCGAGTTATCTATTTTGACAGCTCTATGATTTTGGAATATAATAAGAAAATGAAAAAAAACAAAAAATCACTCAAAAGATGTCACCTCAAGTTAAAAAATCATTATTTAATTATTAAAAAATTGTTTTTATTTTATTTTATTAGAAAACTTTTTCAATTTTAACAAGTGAGTGACAGCTATTTAGTTCGGTAGTATCACGGAATTGAGAATGCAATAATAAATCAGATTAAGTTTACGTTCATTCACACTGCTTTTTTTGTTATGAAATCATTATTCTTCTTTAATATGTTGCGGTGAGTGAATGAGTGAGGGAACAAAAGAACATTTTGGCACACGTATATTCGTCTAAACCCTAAATTATGAGAGACAAGACAAGAGATAAGTTTGTACAAAAAATGTCCATGATAGAAAGTTTCTACCTTTTTCGTTTTGAAATATTTATTGGATTTTTATTTCATTGTTTTTATATTGTATCTTTAAAATATATTTTTTAATATATTAATATTAGTGTATTTTTAATAGTATAAAAATTTAGTAGAGAACTCTCCAATTTTCATAGCAAAGAAACTATTATTGGTTTTGTATTTCAGATTTGGTGTGTACGGGGATATGTATGTATGTCTTCTTTAATTTATAAAAGGAAAATAATAATTCCTTCATCGATTATATACTAACTTTTAACAAATGATTTCGTGTTTTCTATTTGTATTTTAATACATTTTTAACTAATTCGTATGAAACTGTTTAATTTAATTATTGATATTAAATTTATGAATATTTCATACCATTATTCTGAAATTATTCTTAATATAATTTTAATGAATCCCTTTTTATTTAACTGTTTCTCATATTGATTTTAGATGAAAAAAAACATTGATTGTAATTACTGATATATTTTATGGGTACTTCTATTCTTTCGTAGAGGAAGAAAAAATTTATCTAGTCAAATATATATATATATATATATATATATATATATATAATTTGTAGTTACTATGATTTATCATGCTCTTTATAGAGAAAAATATTGTAACAGAAATAATAACTCCATTAATACACTGTATTAAGAGAATTTAATAACTCCAACTCACTACACTAATCAATTTATGATTCATCAAAGTATTTCTACACGAAAGTGATAAGATTACAATTAAAGAAAAAAAATTATATATGTATAGAAAGCTTTTGTGTAGAAAAGATTTATACATAAATGAAATAAGATCATCCGAGGTTTAGTCCGATTTTTAATATTAAAACTTGATGCATCAGTCTATTGTTAAAGAGCAATTATTTTTTAACAAAGTTTTTTCAACAAATTTTTAACAATACACATGTAGTCATCTTAATGGATATAAAAAAGAAATGTTTGATGTAACTTAATAGTGAGGTGAAAAGTTTGGTGTGTGTTGAAAAGTAAATTTTGTCAAATTTTATTAAAAAAAAGTTTGTTAGTCCATTGTTAAAATAAAAAAATCATTTCAAATATAAACAAATAGTTATATTTATTTGATATATTTTATGAATTACATAATTTGTATGATTAACAAATGTATATCTTGTAACGTCCCAAAAATCGGATAACCTCAGATTTAATAAGACACCACATACATGAATATTCAGAGACTTTAAAGTTTGGGGTATGAAGGTACATAGAACACCAAACATGCCCCTTTACATAACAAGAGGCCCCACACGACCCAAAACAAAGTACACAGGTAAAAATAGTAGTACTAGGCCTTGTACAAACAAGACCATCATAACTAATGAAACTCCTTCCGCAATGGGCCCCACAGTGGGCCCAATACCTGTCCATAACCATTAAGTTGTTGCATCTCTACTATCATTGCCATTGTCAAGGGTTCTCACATCTGCTCACATCAATAAAATTGATGATTATCGCAAGGGAGGAAAACCACACACAATCATACAAACAAGCGAAAGGGTAAGCGAGAGCACAAGATAATTACATTATAACACACAATGTCCAATCACATAGTCAAGCATAAATAATGGAAAACCACACAGGAGATACCAAACCATTACAACTCCAAAACTAGACAATCTGGATACGTATAATGAGGCACCACCACAAAACAGTGGAATTATGTCCTAGCAGTGAGGCATCACCATGAGGCCTTCGCGAAATTACACCCTTACAAGAGGCACCACCACGTGACCTTCGTGGAATTACGTCATAGCCGTGAGGCACCACCACGTTATCCTCGTGGAATTACGTCCTGTTGTGTAGGCACCACCATGAACTCTCACCTCAAGGTTCGTGGAATTAAGTCCAATGGATGAGGCACCACCATGGACTCCCCCTTAAAGGCCCATGGAATTACGTCCATTAAGGGGACACCACCATAAGCTCTCCCTACAAGAGCCATGGGATTACGTCCTACTCACACTTTGTACGCGTTTCGCCAACCAATCAGAAAGTTCCCTTAATACCAACATCATGCATAAACAACAATTCATATATCTCATGCTCCCCAATTCATACAACAAGCAACCATATCAGTGGGTCATTCACATCGTAGCACCAAAACCTGCCCTAGTCTCACTTAGGATAGAAGGCCTCGCTCAAGCGAGAGACCCTCTCGCCTAGGCGAGAACTCGAGCCTTTGAACAGCGGTCCCTGCGGATTCTCGGTTCCATCCTCACCTGGTCGAGATCACGCCTCGCTCAAAATGAAATCCAGTCGCCTGGGCGACAGTTTGCACGTAAAAGCCTGGGCGAGCCTCTGTTAGTCTCGCCTGGGCGAGACACGCTCGCTTGGGCGGAAAAAACAGTGTCTACCACTGTACACTTCGCGGAAACACAGAACGCACACCAAAAGAATCATGCTTTCACCACTATCACACAATCAACCATGAGCATACATCATGCATATGTTTCAGACCTAGAAGCATACAAAAATAACCGGCAACTATAAGCTCAAACTTCCCTTACCTAGAAAGGGTTTAGCAAACGACTTCGACACCTGACTCAACGAACCCAACAACTTCGAAAACGGACTCAAGAGGTGACGGGAGAATGAGATTTAGCTAGCTTGAAAGGGGCGTAGGATCAAACCCTAACAAAACTCTAGAGGAGATAGGGAGCGTGACAGCTACGTTTTTTGTAGAGTGAAGAGAAAAGATTAGGCTAGGGCAGACCTAAGGTATGGTTCCCCTTTTTGGACCAGTCCTAGGCCCAACCAACTTTGGGGCAACCCTTAAGAATTTAGGCAGAAAATAAATGGGCCTTAAACCCCTTAGATAACAGTCGATTATAATCGAATGATTATATCTTATATATAGAATATTTTTTATGACCTGAACATTTATTTAAAGGATAAAAAACCTATAAATACATAACGATAAGCTGAGAGTATTCATTCGATTATCATTCAAATATATTAAAACATACTCACTAAGTATATATGATAGTTTGAGTAGATATAAAAGTGTTAGTATACTACATAATAAATAAAGTAGTATATAACAATGATGAGTTGATCTAACTTATATTTTCAAACTAACTATATTTAAGTTTAGATTAACTCTTAATCATGTTAACACATTATTTTAATGGTTAAATATGTATTTAGTTCCTTAACTTTCGGTTAAAAATTGAAATTATTCTCTCTTCGAAATTTTGGTTAAATTTAGTCTCATAATTTTATAAATGTGTGTATTTACTTATTGTAACCAAGTTTTGTTAAATTTATTTGACGTTTCAAACGTGTTTCATTATAGCATTTGAGTTGTTTACACCGTTTGACAAATTTGCGCTTCAATGTTAGTTGAGAAACGTGTTTTAAACGTCGAATAAACTTAACAAATTTTAGTTAAAATGACTAAATTCACGCATTTTTAAAGACGAAAGACCAAATTGGTTTAAAGTTTCAAAGAATGACTAATTCCAATTTTTACTCAAAATTAAGGGACTAGACATATATTTAACCCTTATTTTAATGGATTTAAAAAAACATTGAAATGGTAAAATATATATTTTTAAATTTAAATATCATTAATAAAAATAATGGTTTTTATGGATGAAAAGAAAGGTCCAAATTGTGATATTCAATTCACAATTCCTCGGTCATATCAAAAGTCAAGTTAAGTCAGTTAGGATTAAAGGTCAAGTCGAGACAATCGAGGATCAAGTTGAGCCAAGTCAATTCGGATTAAAGGTTAAGCTAAGATTCTCCGACCAAAGGTTTATCCGAGTCCAATGATTGATTCAAGTGGGAAGGTTTATGAGAGTCGACTCGGGCCAAAAAACAATCTAAGTCAACCGATATTGAAGTTGAGTCAAGTCAATCCTGAACCAAGTTAAGTTTAGTTGGCATAGTGGCCAGGTTGACTCGAGTCAACTTTCGATGACGTTGAGGTCATGTTGCTCAAACCCAAGTGGAATCAAGTGAAATTGACCTATGTCAACACTTGTCAATTTAGGTCTAGGTCAAACCAAGTTGGTCTAAGTTTTGGTTGAACATAGCCAACTTGAGTCCAAGTCGAGTTGAGTCAGTTCTAGCTTGGATCGAGTCGAGTTGATTTGAAGAAATAATTGACTTAAACCCAAAATAAGCATAATAATAAGTGCAAGAAATAAGTAATTTTCATATTTAGTCAAATATGAATTAATTCATATTTAGTCAAGTACTTGACTTAGTTTAATAGACCTAGGTCATATCTATTATGTCGATCTCGGTAAATTTGATATACTTAATAAAATAATTTAAATTTAAACTTAGTCCAATTTAAATTAGATCCAAAAATTTTAAATATAGTTAGATTTGAGGTGGAATATATCTGAGAAACCTATCCATGATGTGGAAGTGTTGCTTTGGTCGTGTTTTATGCCTTATCTAGTCCCGTGGTTACAATTGTGTCAACCAATCCTTTTCATTCATACAGTCATTGCAAATTCATGTTATGGTTCATGAAATGAGTGTTCCACATTCCTTCCTCAAATGTTGTGGCCAATGCCATTTTCACCGTATATGCCACTCACCTAATGCTTTCCAACCCCATTCATTAAAAACATACCTAAAATTAATGTCAGGCCAATCTTATGTATTGTTCCCTTTTATAGTTGTACTGTACAAGAGTGGAAAGAAAATAAAATTGTTTTGGATAAAGACATTTATTCAGACATACAAAGAGACGTGGTTCATTTTTTATTTATTCAGAAATATATTAGTATTAGATGTAACTACAGATGTTATTTTTTTAATTAAATATTATTATTATTTAAATAAATAGATTATATATATATATATATATATATATATATAAATTATTATTTTTATATATAATAAATAGACATGATTGGTGAAAAGTTTAATAATTTAAAAAATAATAATTATATTATTATATTATTATGTGGTAATTTATATTAAAATATTTTTTATGTGATTTTTTAAATATTAAAATGTATAGTAATAATAATAATAAAATTAATATATGATTATGAATTTACATAATTTTTATGATTAGATAAATGAATATTTGCACTTTTTAAATTTTTACCAAGAAAATTAATATAATTTTTTTATATTTAATTAAATAATTTAATTATATAAATTATTTAAAAAATTGTAATTATGTAAAACTATAAATATAATATTTAGATTAAGATTTTAATAATATTAGAAAAATAATAATTATTCAATTTTATTCTTATAAATAAAATTGCAAATAATAAAATTTAAGGTTAGATATATTTATTGTTTTTAAACCAATGAAAATTAACCTTCGATAAATACAATATCTTCCACCACATAAAGCTGTAGAGGTTGCAAAATAAAAATATTTTTACATAAGAAGCCAATCCACATAAATACAAACCACACATACAAAATCATTATCATTATATAAATACATAAGAGAGGTAATGCACTTTGGTCTGTGAAGAACAACAAAAAAAATATAATGTATAGGTGAATGTTCTAACCCTTGTACCCCATCAGTATCAGACATAGGAGATGATATTGTGAAAATAATTAACTAAAATATATGTGATATCAGATTTAACTATATTTAACTTTTAATATAATTGTATTTCAATTATTATGTAAAATTTATATATATTTTTTATTCTGTTACATCAATCAACTTATTTATAAATTTTATATGTATCTTCTACTTCTTTTATTATCTTTAAACATTTATTTTTCATTCGTTCCTTCTCCTCTTATACTTCAAATCCGAACAAAATATTGGAATTACCACGACAAAAACAGAAAGGGAAAATACACAATCATATAATATAATGAAATTAAAAAGAGATAAGAAAAAGTGAAAATAAGTTAAGAGAAAGGGTAAATACAGTGAAAAATGTTGTGAAAACATTTTGAAGGATTCTATAGGAAATTAAAGTTTAACAAATTCACATAAAGATTGTATTTAAATAAAATTATAAGTTTAAATTGAGAGCAAGTGATGAATATGGCGGTTTGATTTCCTGTGGTTAATAATACTAGTTTTGTATGTATAAAAAAAATCACAAAAATTGAAATTTAGCAATTAAATATTTTTTTAATAATTAAAACAATCTTATTTTAGTTTCATTTATTTTAAAGTATTCATACTTGAAATAATGAAAATAAATATTATTTTTTTCTGTAGCATGCCAAAATAAATAATGTAACTTTAATAGAAAAATAACCTCTATCCACACAACAACAAACATTTTATGCCCGAAAGATGAATTGGACAAAGTTGACACCTATTTGTTTGGGATAAATTCAATATATGTATTTGGTTCGATTCAGTTAATTAGGAATTTGGATTCTTTTTGCTAAGTTTTTTTTTTCTGTTTATTTGTTTTTCATTCAAAACATTTTGATGTTCACTAAAAAATATTTTTAAAATACTAATATAATATATTTGTAGTATTTAAAAGAAGATAATACCAAAAAAATTCAGTATAAAATGTGGACTTGTTAATTTAGCTTCGTTTTCTTCCTAATTTAGGTAATGATGTGATGAAAATGAAATACAATAATATTAACTATTGAAACTTTTAATGGATACATGGATTACAAAGACACTAACTATATTAATTTACACTAATTAAGATAATTAACACATTTAATTTTACAATTTATCTATTCTTTGTTAAACTGATTTTTATGGAACTTGAACATATTACAAATAAATTTGATTTTAAATAAAAAGAAGTAGAACAAGGTCATTAGTAAGATAAATTTGTTTATATTTTATTGTATAGTGTAGAATGTTGCTGGTTTCCCTTCATGTTCAATGATGTACGTTCAGGCCTTTGCTTCCTATACCCCACAAATTACTTTATACACCTTCAAAAAACTTAATTTACTGTTATACTTTTTCATTTATTACAATCCCAAATGGATTTGAACAGTTTCAGGAAAAAAAAAAAAAAAAACTTCACAATGATAAGTCTGATTATGAGATATTTCGCAATCAGTAATATGTAATATTTTATTTTGAATCGGAGATGAAATGTCTAGTTCAAATAAAATTTATTTTGGATATATGAAAAGGGTATAATATTAATAAGTAAATTAATTATGAGGAGGTTCAAGGAGCAAGAAGTGTATATCCAATGAGCCGAATAAATCTGTTGGGCTTGAGATATTTAGTTCTAGGCCCAGTTACATTATTTTTTCAATCAACTTCATTCAAGTACACATTTCACGATGGGCTTTGCAGCCAAGGTTTTTTTTTTTTCATTTTTTCTTCTACTTGACAATTTTGCAATGTTTCTTATGTTGAAATAAAGCTTTCTTATATTTGATAGAAAATAATAAAATATCTATTAAGAGAAAAATGTGCTTAAAAATTTATTTATAAACAAAATAAAATAAATACGTCAATTTCGTTACTGGCAATAAAAATTCCTAGTAATAATAAAACTTTTATTTTATAATAATTGGTGATAAATAAATACATTATTTGTTATTAGAAATTCATATAAGTATAGATAAGATTAATTTCATATAATTTTAGTGAAATTATCTTAAGCGTCTTACTAAATATGTAGAATTTTCTTTTCCAATCCTTTACGTAACTCTTAGATTTATAACAAGTATACAAATTTAGTATATGGAGTGTAATTTACATCTATTTGTAATAAAATAAATAAATAAATTTTCATAAAGGTATTTTTAAATATTTTGAGCATTTTGTTGCCATCAATCATAACAAAAGAGTGGTAAAAGATACAAAAAAATGTCTCAATAAAAGAATATACAAATGCTCTGAGAGATGTTGAGTCCACTGGTCCGCAAAAGCCAGGTCCACAAAAGCTCGTAACTCACGTGAGTTTGCAAAAAAAAAAAAACTTTCACTTGTGTATATAAGTTATTTTCTTTCTTAACTTCTTTATGAATGTTTCAAATTATTGTATGACCGCAAAAGATAATTATTATGTATTTTTTAATGTTCTAAAATTTGAATAATACATTGTGTATGTCAAATACGAATATGAATATAATGAAAATATTGAATTATCAATTTATCATCTAACTTCCCAAAGTCTTTACTTAAGTTTGTGAAATTGTTTAAGTTTCTCAATTTGTTAAACATTAAACACTTTATCATTATGAGAATTAAAAAAAAAAATGGGCTGGATTGCGAGTTCGTACTTATGCAAAACAGGACAAAATTTTCAACCCGCATTAAAAATGCAAGACGAACCAGCCCAACCCGCATATTTTTGGGACAAGTGCGGACTAGGCTGACTCCCATTGCTACCCCTACTTTTATGTTTGATGTAAATCACAATAATCTTATGGAAAATAACTATAAAATAAATGTTTTATTATGCATGAACATGACAATATATGTTGCATGAACATAACTAACTTATAATTATGCAAAATGACAACATACATTGCATGAATATTTGTTTTAATTATGTACTATGTAGTATATCAACAAACATTTTAAGTGGGCATCATTTAAAGTATTCATTTTGTGAAAATGTTTCTTAGAGCATTTGTATATTCTTTCATCGAGACATTTTTTGGTATCTCCTACAGTTTTTTTGCTATGATTGAGAGTAATAGCTACAAAATGTTCAAAATATTTAAAAATAACTTTATGAAAATTTATTTATTTATTTCATCACAAATAGATATAAAGGGATAATCGATATACTAAATTTGTATACTCATTATAAATTAAGAGTTACGTAATAATTGAAAAATAAAATTCTATATATCTATATTATGTATATAGATATGTAGAATTCTCCATTCTTAAAAATATCGACAAAATTACTATCAAAATACTTCAACAAATCAAACGCCACTAACCCAACTTTTAAAGTTAGACTCTAATGCCACTCACCAAACTCCACACCATTAAAATCTAAGACCTAGCAATCGAACTCACATTAAAATCGAAACAAAACCAACCAATCCATTTCGACCAAAAAGTTAGCAACACATTCACAAGCTAAAAACGCAAACTTTAACCAAAACCACCATCATAAGTCAGGGTTAATTGAAACTTCTTCGGTCTCATTCATCTTAAATATATGATCAATTGTGATATATAATTCTATAATTTTTAATTTATAAGACTATCACAGCTTTCTTCTATCTTATTGTAATTTTATACTCTCTACTAAATATTTCCCTATTCCATCACATTTAAAATTAGTTTACTAATATTAGGTTTACTCAAATTGGATGGAAAGAAAGTAGAAACTCCAAACCAAAATTTTTGGAAAGAGAATCTTATCAAATTTAAATCAATTAATATCAATTGATTAATATTTTTTTTATCAGTTCTCACTTCTCATATTTATTTTAAAACTGGATAAACTTTAAATCATAACCCACTAATTTTATATCTTGTTGATATGTAGGAACCGTTTTTGATTTAGTGATCTCCTCTAAAAGATTCATAAGATCTCTCATTCTAATTGCAATTTTGATACAACCAGATTATATATAGTTGATTATTTGTTTTAAAGAAAATTCAAAAATTGATCTTTTAAAAAACGTATCTATATTCTTCAAAATAATTATTTTGTTAGCAATAAATAAATAACCCCACGACCTTCCAAGAACGTGGTTTGTTTTTCACTTTTTCTGGCCAATCGTACGACACCCAAATGTTTGTTTGGTCATGATGAGGATAAGATAAAAAAACACAATGCAAATGAAAGAGAAAACAGAACACAAAAGGTAAGACCAAGTAATTATCTTGAGAATTAAAATAGCTTAACATGTTAGATATTTGAAGAACTAATTTTTCTATTTATCACACTTGTCAAATAGAATATGATTCTCCCATATAATAATTATGTAGAAAAATTATAGTGAAGAAGACAAATAAGACCAAAGAGTGGAAGCACTTAACAACACATCAATCACACTCTTATACTTCTATGTCCATACATTCATCACTTTTGCAACATAATTTCAATTGTTTTTTTTACTTACATTGAAAATCCCTATCAATCTCATCCGTTGGATCATGCCCTAATCTATTTTACACTGGCCCACTTTTCTGTGATGAAAGATCTCAGGAGGGTGGTGAAAGAATATCTGAGGGAGATAAAGGTGAGGGCATGAAAGTAAATTCAGAATCTCACCTTAAATATTTTTTGTTCATTATCAATTTTGTGGTTCTCTCCCAAATATTTGTTAATTAATGAAAAATTCAACTAGTCTAAAAATTATTCCCTAACCTTACCCGCATTGATAACTGTTCTGTCACGGACGTTAAATGTGACGACATTTCAGCCTTCCACCAATCAGAGTTGAGCCAAAGGCGTCACTTTCACAACCCCGCGTGACCGACGCGTGAGGTTATCATGGACCGAGAAATTATATATATATTTTTACGTACGAAAAGAAGAAACAGGAACCTATTATTGAGAGAGAGTAGACATAGAAGAGTGTGTGTGCGTGCGTGTGTTTTTTCTTTTTCATCTCCAAACCCAAAGAACCGATTACTCGGCCATTTTAATCCCAAAAAATTCCCATTTTACTCCTTTTAGAGAGAGAAAGGACTGAGGTTTCAGGAGAGAGAAAGAGAAAAAAAATTGGGTTTTTTTGGGCGTTCCAATGGTTGAACTGGAAATCCAGAGAAGGGGATGAAAGGAGATTAAAAAAATTGCATCTTTGTTTAGTGGGTGTTTCTGAAACTATGATCTTGTGAGAACCGGGAAGGAAACCTTCGATGCGCTCTGTTGGATAGAGATTGTTGGATTTTCTGAGAACCGTTGATTGAGAAATGAACGGTGGTGATGAGGTCGTGGCAGCTCCGGCGGGTCCACCGCAGCCGTTGGAGTGGAAATTCTCTCAGGTTTTCGGGGAACGTACGGCGGGGGAGGAAGTTCAGGAAGGTAATTGTTCCTACGTTGCTTTGTCGGATCCAGTTGTTGATGTGTTGGGATTAGGGTTTGGTTCCTTGCTTTCGATCTGTTTCGGATCATGTTTCGTTGCTCCCTTGTTATTTTGGATTCTGGGTCATTGCCTAATCGCTGTGTGATTGTGAGAGTGTTTTTTTGATTTGTGCGGGAGGGAAGTAGTGGTTGGAGGTTGGTTTTTGCATTGTGATTCTTACTTGGTTGGAGAGATGAGTTTGAAACCGAGCTGTGAGGACTTATGATGCTGGTTTTGGTTAAGGTTGGTTTTGTTTCGATTTTATTGTGAGTTCGACTCTAGGTCTTAGATCTTAATGGTGTGGAGTTTGGTGAGTGACATTGGAGTCTGACTTCAGAGTTCGGGTTGGTGGTGTTTGATTTGTTGGAGTATTTTGATAGTGATTTTTGTCGATATTTTTAAGAATGGGCGTGTAGGTATTTGTCTGTATGCAGAGGAAGAAACAGCATTTTCTGTCAACGAGAATAATAACATATATCGACAACAAAACTGAAGCAATGATTTCATTTTCTGTAATAGTTAGTTAGATATTTGACCTTATTATTATAGTAAGGTGGCTTTTAGAATTTGGGTTGGGTAGTTTTGAGGAAAGATGAGGATGATGGTTGCACCACAATATTTTATTGCAATGCTGTTTCAATTTCAACATTGCATCTCTTGCTAATTGGTATTTTCATTGCTGCAACTGGTAACATATATTCGTTCAGAAACATTGTCCCTCAAGTGCATACCTTTTGGTCATATCGAAGAGCTGTATTCTTAGTATGGTTAAGGAAAAGTAAACCACCAAGTATCATTGAAGTTCAATTTCCCAATCCTCACCAAAAATGGGATTAACAAGGACTCAGATTAGAAAGGAATCAGATTAGAACGATGTTTCTTTTATGGACACAGTGTAATTGAACTGTGAAATATATTCATGTTATAAATTTTTTTATTTGAGGGAAGAACTAGAGATTTTAGTTCTCTTAAAATATTGTATACTTATTGATTCTAATTTTGGATAGCACTGGAAATTTTTGACATAATACACCATAAGGCTACGGTGATACCGTTGTAGTTGTAGAGGTTTGGACAGGTTTGGACGTGGAGAACAGACTTAATTTCTTTAAGCACTAAATCTTCTGCTTTTCAAAAGTTGATATAACTCAATGCAAAAATGCAATACTCATCTCATACTGTAATTAAGATCTATTTCATGGTACAAGGGTTTAAGACACTATAAAGAATAGCAATTTCAACACGGATGATCTGAACCTGATGGGTTATTGTTGGGTATTTATTCTCATCATATTGACACCAATAACTTAATTGTCAAGTCAAGGCTTGTAGTGTGGAGTGATCGACATGATTGGGTTAGCTTTTGTTGCAGGTTAATGTGTATGTTTCCTAATTATTTACGCATTTTTTCTTTCTACAGTGGACATTATTTCTGCTATTGAGTTTGACAAGTCTGGTGATCATCTTGCTACCGGTGATCGAGGTGGTCGAGTAGTTCTCTTTGAGAGAACAGATACAAAAGATGTAAGTCTGATTTTTGCTTTAGCAATTTCTTTAATAACGAAACTTAGTTTTGAAAGATTCCATCTTGCATCCTTAATTTTGTAATATCTATGTATACTACTATATCTTGTAGCATCGTGGATCAAGAAGGGATTTGGAGAGGATGGACTATTCTATTAGTAGACATCCTGAGTTCCGTTATAAAACAGAGTTTCAGAGTCATGAGCCTGAGGTAATTTTCTGTCATCAGTTAATGCTCCATAAAATACCCAAGGACCAGAATTGTTAATATCTATGGCATGTACTTGTTTCAGTTTGACTATCTTAAGAGCTTGGAAATAGAAGAGAAAATTAACAAAATCAAATGGTGTCAAACCGCCAATGGTGCTTTATTCCTTCTATCTACAAATGATAAAACCATCAAATATTGGAAGGTATGAAGTGAATGCTCGTTTATATAATGTTGAAGGCAATTTAAAGTCAATTTATTTATTAATGGCACACATGGTTACATTTTTGTTGAACTAGGTTGGTTCCTTGTTTTACATGTCTTGAATTTATATCTGTTTGTGGACATATGTTGTAGCTTACAAGGCTCATGAACGTCTACGTTGTAATGGAATCTGTTGTTGGGCTTAACTTTTGCAAATTTCAAATTATATTTTTAATCATTGGTTATGGTTGAAATCACTTTACAAGTTGATTTGTAAGGTTAAGTTAGATTCTTAACTCAAGTGCACAATTGCATTTTTTGGGCAGATGTGTTTGCCTTCCTGCGGACCCATGGTCCTAAGTGTGGGGGAGAGTCTAGGAAGTGTCGAAAACATGCTTTAATTGCAGCTGGGACTTTGTTGGGGTCTGCCTTAACTGTAGACTCTGAGTGCTGTTTAGTCTCACACTGGTTATAGATACGACTCAAATAAAGCTTGGGCAAACCTTACCACAGAAACCAGTTTGTGGGGTTGGGTTAGGTCCTATGCCCAAATTCTAGAAGTTCCTATATATTGAACCATTTTGTATGGGTGCATATATGTGTCAACTGTTCATTTTGAAATCCATTAATGTCATGACTTCCTTCCTAAGCAATTATACTTGAAATTACACGGTTGAAACATTTTTTAATTTAGTATGTCATTGTAATGTCTAATTGATTAAATGATTGGTACTTTCAATATTTTAAGAGGATAAACAAATGTGCAAGATGGCTATGCTGTTCAATGATCCCAATGGATTTCTTGAGCATATATTCAAAATGAATTTGTTCTGTGATTGGATTTTTTTTGCTTCTGTTTTAAGATTTCACATGATTGATCTGGCTTATAGGCTGATTCATATTTTTTTCCTTGAGAGTTAAATAGGTTCAAGAAAAGAAGGTCAAGAAAATTTCTGACATGAACGTCGATCCTAAAGCAATGGGAAATGGCTCTATTGCGAGTTCAAGTAGTTCCAGTAGCTCTAGATCATTTCTTGCAAATGGAGTATCTCCAGATGGACCATACAATTATTTAAGCAACGATTTCTCATTTCCACCAGGAGGCATACCTTCACTAAGATTACCATTGGTAGTTGTGTTCAGCCCTTCCAATTTATTTATTTTTTTCAATATTTGTTTCTTGGTGATAAGAAATTATGGTATGAACAACCCAAAAATTGATTAATTAACATGAAAGTGGCTATAAGTTCAGCAGTGCTTATGATGATGAAGGATCTACCTCCTGTCTCGAGCTGATAGGGACAGTTATTTATTGTTGGAGAGGGGTTTCTCAAAATGGGGATGTAGTCATGACCTTTCCGTATGCTATATATCTCATGAGAGATATAGGTTGAATGTATGTGGCGTGTTGCAACTACAAGAAGCATGTTTGTTTGTTGATTTCATTGTGTTGCTTAAGATTGCTTATTTATGCGATGTTTGGTTCAAAGGATGGCAGTGGAGGGTGGGATTCTAAAGGGAGGGTTATTATGTTTGGTTCAAGAGGGAGAGAAGAGGGAAAATAAGACCATCTCTTAATTTTGAACCCTTATAACCCCACTCCTGCACAGAAAATGTATGGAGATTTTGGTCATTTTATTTTAAAAACCTTGATGTGTAAACCCTTAGAAAGTGTGTCATTTTGACATTTAATCCTTGATAATGTCATGTTTAATTTGTTGTAATTTTTTTTGTAAAAATATTATTTATTTAATATTTGAAATAGTAAAGGGCAGTTACTGTACACTTAGCTGAAGGGGATGATGTATATAATAAGACAAAATTTTCATTCTATGGGGATGGAGATAGTCAAAACCGCACTTGCCCCGCCCCATTGCCATCATGACCTTCCAACCCTCCCATGTCCTCTACTTTCCCCCAACCTAATACCATGTTAGTTTTGGTCGGGTGATAACGTCTTAAAGGCCCAATTTATTTTAAATAATACTTTTACCATTAGAATGTCATAGAAGATGTTGTATACCCTAAACTCTAGTTTATTTCAGAAGAAATCTTTAAGGAGGCATCAGGAAAATAATCAAATCCCTATACTAAGTTACACATTATTAGGATTCCAGAATTTATATTTGAAAATGAAGGATTACGAGACCAATATTCTAGTAGAGGTAAAATCAGATCAGCTTAGAGTCTATGGTTATTCCAGGGGAACGAACTATGCATTCTGCCATGCAGAAACTACTTCACAACAGTAAACTGCTGTACTTTTTTGAAATACCCCCTCTCCTTCTCCTTATATTTCCTTTCACACTCAGCACCTAAATCGTAACCAACTTGTTCTCTTCTCAGTTGTTGATTGTTCCGTCCTTGTTTGTGACTGTATTTTAGTATGTAGTGAAGCTAGTTTTCAAGCCTTGACATTTGCAATTACTTGTTTGAATTGTAGTTCAATTAATGCTTACCCATTGGTTGTAAAATATGTAGGTAACCAGCCATGAGACGAGTTTGGTGGCTCGATGCCGAAGAGTATATGCCCACGCACATGATTATCATATTAATTCTATTTCAAATAACAGGTGATTTGAAACCTTGTGGCTTCTATTGTAAAACTGTTCAGCATTGAATATTGGTTTTGGTCATCTTTATTTCTGTAAATGTAGTGTTGATTTGAAAATGTTGACAACTTCTATAGTGTGTTGTTCCATTATTTTGCCTATCACGATTTTCTGAAATCTGATCAAACTGGACTATGGTATGTTTCAAATATCTTCTAGCGATGGCGAAACTTTCATATCAGCTGATGATTTACGAATAAATCTTTGGAACTTGGAAATTAGCAATCAAAGTTTTAATATTGTTGATGTAAAGCCTGCAAATATGGAGGATCTGACTGGTAAGTCTTCCCTATTGTATTTTTATGCTTTGTTGAAAATGTTCATCTGTTTCTTACTTGGCATAGTTTATCCATTTAAATTTTAAATAATAAAACTTAGAAGTAGTATCTAGTTACTAGTGGGTGTTACTGCTATCTAATCAAATCAAATTATAATACTGGTTGCCAAAATGCCAATTTAATTGTCTAGAAGACATCAAGGGCCTTGTAAGTTGTTGAAAAATGAAAACAGTCACTGAGATGAAACATTATGCTTAGCCCATTTTGACGGGGAAACAGTACAACCATCATGTTAGTTTTGTTCTTTAAAGAAGTGATGACAACATCAGAGTTGCAGTTATCTGAGGTCTTTTTATTTGTGCGTAAATTGTTCTAGCCTGATCTTTGTGATGTTGAACGGAAGTAAGACTGGGATTTAATTTAACCTATCAGAATCAGGGTTTTCCGGGAGAATTAAGAGTACATAACAGGTGGACTGAGGTTCATTGGTTGTATGTCTTAGTAAGGGGATTCACACACAATTGGATGGAATTTTAAGGTTGGATTGATGGCTGTTTGGTTTTTGCGAATAATATCTGCGGTATTAGTGTTTAGATTTGATGGGTTTGAGGGTAAACTTTAATGATGTTGGGCTTTTTAATAATTGAATTTTTAATGAAGTTTGCCGAGGAAATATGACCTTTGCTGTTATTGCATATATCATTTGATTGCAGCATACTGTCAGTCAGATAGCAATATGTTGTCAGACTTTGTAATTCTGATTTTTTGCTTAAAACCAAGCATCACACTAGTTTGAACAGACCTCCTATTAATAATCCTGTAGGAATGAGTAAAATCCTAAACCTATGTGGACCCCATCATTCTACTAAACAATGCTAACATGTCAAAATGGTGTGTCTATGATGTCAAGGTGTTACCTTGGATGAGGTAAACAACACCCGAACCTTATGCATGCCTTTGTGGATCAAGCAAGGCATGGTTTAATGCCTAACTGGCACCTATGGCCCCTTCCCCAAAAACAGACCCAGCAATAGAACTTGTTCATTGTCATACTAAAACTTGTTAGAATTTTAAAGAGATAAAAATTTGCTAATCTTGTGGATTGGGTTTCATAAATTGAAGGTTTTTATTTTTATTTTTTTAAGTTACTCTTCTCATTTCTATTTTTTTGTAGTTTTGGTTGAGCTTTGAACTTATATACTGTTCTTGCAGAGGTTATAACATCAGCAGAATTTCACCCTACACATTGTAATACATTGGCATATAGCAGTTCAAAGGGTTCAATTCGTCTTGTTGACTTGCGGCAGTCAGCATTATGTGATTCTCATGCCAAACTGTAAGATTATCTTTTGCATGTTATTGGTTTACCTTATAGCTCATACTTAACAGTGTTGGATTTATCGGGAAAATTAAAGGAAAATAGATTATTCAACTCGTTCTTTACAAGGGAAACCAATTTTTGTCTATAAAGGAAAACATTTTTTCTGGACTCTCATATTACATGTGTACATTTATGTAATTTTTCTCGTCCCTGGTAGACTCAGAAAAATGTTTATGGTACAGATTTGAGGAACAGGAGGCCCCTGGATCCCGATCATTTTTCACAGAGATTATTGCTTCTATATCGGACATAAAATTCGGAAAGGATGGAAGATATATACTTAGTCGTGATTACATGACCCTAAAGGTTAGAGAGATTTATTATTCCAAAATCCATGATTTCTTTGATAAAGCTGTTGGGAGTATTTGTATAGTTTATTGAATTGAACCTCATGAAACATGGTTATTTGATCTCAATGATAGGATTCTTGCTTAGGGTGAAAGAGTCATCAAGTTCAATTAATTTTATGGAAAATTTGGTATTTGTCAGAAAACAATTACGGTGGTTGATGATATCCATGGTCCGACATTTTTCTGTTCAATTTTTATTTAATTTACAACTCTTTGTTCCTGGGGCATTCAATTCAGAGTATGCTGTGTCATTCATTTGTTGTACTTTGTTTGGATACCCTATCTACTTGTTAGGATCTAAACCCCTGATCTCAATATTTCATCTTCTTTACTTGGATGTCAGTTATGGGACATCAATATGGATTCTGGCCCAGTTGCTACATTCCAAGTTCATGAGTATTTAAGGCCAAAGGTTAGGTTCCCTTGTTCACATAAGCAATGAGCCATGAATTTCTTTTTCTTTATCAAGTCATAGTAACGGGCTCTATTTTTCTCCAGCTTTGTGATTTATATGAAAATGATTCAATTTTTGATAAGTTTGAGTGTTGTCTAAGTGGTGATGGATTGCGAGTTTCAACTGGCTCTTACAGGTGTGTGATTCAATTTTAATCTATCTGTGGTTCTGATACTGTTGAGCCTGCATCTTACTATTTTGTTCAATTTGATGCCAGCAATCTATTCCGTGTGTTTGGTTGTGTTCCTGGAAGTACCGAGGCTACAACTTTGGAAGCCAGTAAAAATCCAATGAGGTAATTTTATTCATGAAGCTTTAAAAATCGTTGTGGTTTAATCAGGCACTGTAGCATTTATATGAACTTTTTCATTTCCTCAGACGTCAAGTTCCAACCCCTTCAAGGCCTTCTAGATCACTGGGAAACAGTATAACAAGAGTTGTAAGACGTGGTTAGTTCTCTATTTAACTACTGTGTGATCATATGCTATAACTTGTTCTTCCCATAGTATTATATCAACCAAGACTTGCAATGTTTTGGTTATATCTTGAACAGGAGCAGAAAGCACTGGAGTTGATGCAAATGGGAATTCTTTTGATTTCACTACAAAGTTGCTGCACTTAGCATGGCACCCAACTGAGAATTCAATTGCTTGTGCTGCTGCAAATAGCTTATACATGTACTATGCCTGAGGAAGAAAGATGATTGGAGGACATGTATCTGCTTTGGTTGACCTGTTTTTGGGTTGCTTGGAGAAGGATTCTTTACCCTTCTTACCAACCATTGAGTTGGAGGCTACATTAACTCACACTACAAGTGCCCTTCAAAATCTTTAGCAGGAGCTTTTAGAAAAAGATCCAGAAGTGGCTGTTTCAAAATTCCTGGGTAGGCAGAACTTATTTTGTTTCTGGATGGGCAGCATAATCTCTTTTTTATTTTTTTTTTCAATTTTCCTCCTTCCAACCCTAATATTCTTTCCCCCTTTTTTTCTGTATCTTCTTGTAAAAAGAGAAGGTGCAGTCAATGCTTCATATTGTGTTTGGCTTGCAATGAAGAAGAAAATGTGATTGTAGCTCTCCTACAACAAATACTAAAGGATGTTCAATATCTGCCTCTAGGATAAAAAGATAAAATGTAGTTCTTTTCTTTTCACCCAGATGTCTTGTGGGATGGAGCAGTGCAAACCTGCAGTGCATCATTTTTTCATTGATTCTTTTTTCTGTTGGGAATTAATTTGTCACTGTTTCAAAACTTTTGCTGCACTTGGTCAATTTTTGTGTAAAATGTCAAAAGGAAGTAATAATTCTAGGTTGCAATGATGTAGGTTAAACTGGATTGTCTCTGCTACCAATTTTTTATGGTTTTCTCACTTGTTGGACTTTTTTCCGTGAGTCCAGAATGTAACGTTATCAAAAATCAATTTCATGATTTGGTTGCTCAGTAATTTTCTGTTAACTGTTTTGTGAAGTGCTATATTTTGGAAAATGGATGATATTTTAATAGTGATCAATGCTTAACCATTGCATTTGCAAAGTGTTATATTAAAGAACCATTAAATGTTGAATAACTACCTCTTTATTAGATGTTCTTTCTTTTCGCCACTTAAATTAGAGAATTTCTTTCTACAGCTCCATTTTTTTTCCTGCACCCCCATACTTCTAAAATTTCAATTATACTCTAGTTAAAATTAATAGAAAAAGATAGTTTATAATTATAAGTTTGGATTGTACCGTAATGAAAATAGGAATATAAATTATATTTTGGATTCTACTGTAATGTAAATTTACATTATTTATATTATATATATATATTTTGGATTGTATAATTTATGATGTAATTTTTGGATCGGATCATTTGTAATATAAATTTTTATTATGCAAATTTATATTTTTATTACACGATTCATAATTTAAGTTTTAAATTTGGAAATCTGCAAATATTTTAGTAAGGGGTAATTAAGTATTTTACTATGATTATGGGGGTGAGTGGGGATAGAGGGTTTGTAGAAAGAAAACATGAAAATATCCCCTTAAATTATTCTACCCTAGTTGTACCCCCAAAATTCGTTCAAACACGGGTTATTTGGGCCACATTCATTGTTCTTCGGCAATTGCTTCCTGCAACCTACCAAAATTCTTCGAGCACCCTATCACTCTTCAATAAACAGTTGCGGAAAGTTTTTCCCGGAAAGCAATTACCCTCTCTATCAGAATTTATATTATGTTTCAGGTAATTATTATAAGAGTTAATAATACATGATTTCTAATGGATATAATTACAAAATTATTTACATTATTACTTCATGGAGAATTTACTCAATGTAAAATGTGTACGTTTCAATCTCATTTAAAATCACTATTTTCTATACTTTAAAAAAATATATCTTTGAATGATTTTTAGGAGACAAGGTATTGTAGATTTTTATGAGTCATGTTCATGTTTTCATCCTTGCTATTATTTGAGAACGATCACTCGTGTGAGCATTTTTAATGCTTAGGTTTGCAAATGGAACATTGTGACCATGCAAAACCTAACTTCTGTCACCCATAATCACTCGCATCCAATTCTTTGGCTCCTGCATGTTCGGATTTTATTTTTTTTGTTTATAAAAATTAAAGAATTTGGTGATAAGAAAAAAACTAAATATTGAGAAAAAAAAATGACAGCTTTGGGGCAGGCGATTTTGGATGTGGCGTGTTGGACGGGGAAAGGACAGAGACATGACACGAAGCACACGCTGCTTCCTTCTATTCTGAGCGTTCACATCAGAAATCATAGATTCACCACATAACATTGTCTTTTCTCTCTTTTCTTCTTTCTCACCATTCATGCACTCAACCATGCCCATACACCAATGTCTATAAATCACCTAACACAACCAAGTCTAAATTTCGTCTTTTCATTCCATCATCACTCCACTTACAAAACAAAAATCACTTTCAATAATTAAAATAAGATAAATAGTAGCAATAACAAAATGAGTATGATTCAATAAATTAACTTGCCTTACCGTCAGTCTACAAAAATTTAATGCTCGGGTTAAAATTTTCAATATATCTATTTTAACCTATTTCACTCGGTTCGTCAATTTGAGGGTAAAAGATTGATTGAGACGAGTTGTTCGATTAGCCCATTTTTTTAAATAAAACTTAAAATATTCTTTTGTATTATATTATTTGAAAGATTAAATATGTTTTTAGTCCCTTAACTTTCAGTAAAAATTGAAATTAGTCACTCTTTGAAGCTGTTATCGAATTTAGTTTCCCAACTTTAAAAATTAGTAAATTTAGTCATTTTAACAAAATTTTGTTAAATTTATTTGACGTTTCAAACGTGTTTCATGATAGAAGTTGGGTTGTTTATACTGTTTGACACATTTTCGCTTTAATGTTAGTTGAAAAACATGTCTGAAATGTCAAATAAATTTAATAAAATTTGATTAAAAGAATTAAATCTATACTTTTATAAAGATAGAAGACTAAATTTGTCTAAAATTTCAAATATAGACTAATTTCAATTTTAAATAAAAATTAAATAACCATAAGTATATTTAATCCTTTAAATTATTAACACTTACAAAGTTCTAATTATTAATAATAATATAATAGTTTAACGTATAAAGATAATATTATTTTAATTTATTTGATTAAAGATATTAATTAATTAAAATTTGAAAATGATCCATAATGTACTTTTAATATATACATATAATTAAAAAAAATGACAGGTCAATCAGACAACTCGTTCTTTATTAAAATTAAAATAGGTTAAAATTTTTAACTTATTTTTATGTGACAGGTTTGTTTGGTCCGTTTTTGACCTGTCCATATTTTTAAAACATTCAACTCATTAATCGTAACAATTCAATTTATTTAGATGATGGTGTTTTTATTTTGAACCGAATAATCTATTATCCATTGATGATAAATTTGTATCTTAAAATTTGTTTCAATACTTACGAGATTACAAACAAAATTAATGTAATAGACTAGAGAAAATATAAGGAAAAAATATTTAATCGTAACTTTCATCTTTAATTTTGCAAAAAAAAAATATATATTTCGGTCTTTGAATTTTATTTTGCACAATTCTGATTTTTTAATTTTAATTATCTATACTTTTATTTAACCGTAACTATTTTTATTAGTTTACATACAATAAAACGAGATTAGAAAAAAAAAATTAATGCTCATATTTCCATTTAACATAATTGCACATGACGCACATGACGATAACTCTACGTACTTGCTAGTATTTATAATTCGATAGTACTCCAATCTAATTTTAAAATTAAAAATCAAATAGAGCAATTCTAGTTAAAAATTACAAAATTTTTAATTATACAAAAATTATAGATTTAGAATTAAAATTGCCTAAATAGTATAGAAAACAACCGGATTCTCTAAAATCTTGAAAACCAATTATAACTATTCTGACCTTAAATATGTTAAACTAATATTTTGGAGTTCAAAATTTTGTAATATATATATATATATATAGGATTATTTTTTTTTCCACATTTTAAAATATAATTATTTATAAAATTTTTGAAAATTGACCGTTATTTTTACAAATTTTTTTATAAAATAGTCTATTTCTGCTCTTCTCTTTTTATCTAATTATCAACAGTTATTTTCTCATCTTTTCTAATATATTTAACTTTATTTTTAATTAATATTATTTTATTTTATATATTATAACTTAATAACATTACATTATCATCATCTACTAATATAATATTATGTATATTTAAAAAATACGTATGTATATGCACAACAACGTCTGTGTGTACGCTAATTAATATATATATATATATATATATATATATATATATAAATAAATAAAGAAAATTGTATTTGAATTGTTGTGAGATTCATAAATTGAAAAATAAAAAACTAATGTATTGATCCTTTGAATCAGGTAAATTTTTACATCTCTCGTTTAGTATCTGTATGAACTTTGTATCCATAAATAAAGAGAAAATATTGATTAATATTAGTTCATTTCTTTTGTTGAAGATAAAGTTGGAGATGATTTTGGATTGGGAGAGTGATGATGAAGTTGTGTGAAGAGGAGCACATTCATGAAATCATAACCACCACGTTTTGCTCACAAAATAATCATCACCATCATTCTCCATTCACTGCACAATTTTAGGAAAACCCTAACCCTAACCCTAAAATTGTGCTTCTCTTCATTACCCAATCCTTCTTCCATTATTTTTCATTAAAACATGGCTCCACACTCTTCCTAGTGCTCAACCCAATCCATTATTTCAACCACCTATCTCTTCACCACACCCTAACTAATTCAATCAAAATAACTATCACTGGTCCCATAATTAACTATCATTTTTAAAATATTCCTTTCTTTAACAATTTTATTTTCAAAAAAGAAATTTTCGTAGAAATAATTACTCATACTGTTTAATAAAAATTAATTGTTTGAAAAAGTTGGTAAATATTCCAATTCATAATAATTTAGCCTTGCAGAAATTTTATATTGTGAATCAATTAAAGTTTATCATTGAACTGCTTTAGAATTTAGATCTAACTTAATTAAAAGAATTAATTTGTAAAGTAACCGTTGTTTCTCATTTATATATGTAGTGTTTGATTTTGTATTTCCAGAACATTTTTTTCACGTCCAACAACGTTATTGAGTTTGCTGTGTGTGGATATGCTTGATTACTTTTTAATAATTTATAATAAATTTTAATAGCAACTTATAAGAAATTCGGAACTACCACAATCTTGAAAAATTAAGAAGGTTGTTATCTATCTATCTATCTATATTATTTATTTATTAATTTTGTTCTTATCATTAGTTGATTTGAAGCTTGTAATAATTGCTTTCGCTTATAAATACACGTTTTGTTCTTATCGTTAATGGCCATGAAATTTGAGTTTTTTTTTTCCTCAAATATTATAATATTAAGATATTATTGTAAAAAGTAATCAATTTTTTTCATCCATGTCATAGATAAATTATATATATATAATACGGTATTTTTTTAAATCTTATAGTCATTATACGAATAAGATATACAAACATTACTAAGCATTGTTCACATATTTACTAATGACTTATTTTGAGAAAACTAGATATACCTTTATTAGTTATTTGAGAAAGATTTATAAACATTAATTAAAAAGACGTAGTTACGTTTTCAAAACAATCTAATATTGCATAAAATGAATGGGGCAAACTACATTAATTATACCGTATAATAAAGTTTATCACGTAGAATGCTACGTGAATTGTAAATTTGTTCTTGTATTGAATACAAAAATGGAGTATTTATTTATATTTGAACTCATGTTATTGACATATAATTTCTCCCTCTACATTTAATTGTTAGACCATCTTTGATATAATTAACCTTCTTTTTTGGTACTAATGAATTAGATAAAGTATCTAACCCATTCAATAGCATGATAATAAGTGTGTAGTATTAAATGCTAGCGTCACATCTTATTAAGTTATCCACCTTATTATAAATATAGTAGACTATCACTTATTAACAGAAAATTTTAATTTAATTTCTACTCAAATTCTTTATTGTTATTATTAGGTATAATTATTGATTTGGTCCCCCAGTTTTTTGAGTTTATTTAATTTGTTCTCTGAATTTTTGAAAGGTTCAACTTGGTATCCTTATTTTTTAAAGTTGATCAATTTAGTACCTTCCATTATACTCCAGTTCACGTCGTTTGTATAGTGGTGAACTGTCACTGTCCAACAAATTAAACAACTAATCTTAATACCATACTGAATACACATAATCAGGAAAACATAAAAAGAAAGACTAAAATGATGTTAACTACACCCAACAAACAAACCAACTCAATTAACAACATCACTCACATTTTTATTGCACAATGATAGTTTACTGGTGTACAACCAACGTTACCTGAAATATAACGGGAGGTACTAAATTAAATCATTTTAAAAATTAAGGATATCAAATTACATCTTCGAAAAATTTAGAAACCAAATTAAACATTCCAAAAATTCGAAAATCAAATTAAAATAATTCAAAAAATTAAGAGACCAAATCAATAATTATGCCTTACTATTAAATTAAGCTAGTTTCACAATAAAAAATAAATAAAAAAAAGTAAATTAATTATAGAATCAGTTCTTCAATTTTCGTTAAAATTCTCTTTTATTTATTTTATAACTTTCAATCAAACATTTAATTTATACTTTGTACATTTATTTAAATTTTGTTAGTGTTTTCAGGAAGTAATAATGTTGGATCGAATTAAAAAAAAAGAAAAACATTTACAAGAATTTGACCTTGCTTAGGTAAGAAACTTGTGATCCACGTACGCACATGAGACGAGAACATGCACCTGATAGAGAGTGAGAGAGAGACCGAACTTCATCCACGTCAGCACCACATCATCATTACAAAACGACAAAAACCATTCCTACGAAGCACGTTCACACTCTCCACTCACTGGGGGGGTTTCGCCACGTGTTGCGGGTGACACTCGCCACGCTGAGCTGGGGTGACGCTAACTCAACGCAACGCAACAATCCACCGATCGCTCTTCATTCAACGGCTCAGATCTTCTCAACAAACACAATCATACCCCTTTGCTTTCTTCGCACGCCACCTTTCCCTGGCCCACTCATTTCCCTTCTCCAATTACTTTATTATTATTATTATTATTTATTTATTTATTAATTTATTAATACTATAAATTATTAAATTAAATCAGGTTTCTAGTTGATAGTTGTCCTTTATGGTTGGTGGGTTAATTGAACTAATTAACTTAATTAAGAAAATCTATTCTACTTTCTTACACAGTATCAGTATTAAAATTAACGTTTTTATGCCATGGTTAAGTGCAAAAAATCTTCAACTTAGAGAGAGAAAAAAAAAAAAAAAAGAGTATTGTGTTTGTGATTGTATTTGAGTTGGAAGCTTGTGGTCACTTCCACGCGGATGAACAGAGTGACAGAACAGAAAGATCGCTAATCTTCATTTTCGTCAACATTTTCTGCTCACCGAATATCATAACACATCTCTCACTTCAACATTTCCTCTTACATGTTTCATCTTTTGTTAATCTTTGTGCTGTTCTCATCACTACCACACAAAAACTTCGATTCACTGTCTCTGCATTTGGTTCTTATTCTATGTTCCTATGTGCCCTATAAAACAAAGTAACTCCCTCAAATTGCTTCTAGATTGAAGCCATATCCAACCTTTTTGTCCTGTTCCCACTTTCTCTTCATTGGTGTTTCAACTCAATTCAATTCCTTTTTGCCAAAAAAAAAAAAAACCTTTTTTTTAGGTTACTCTGGATCGTTCTGCACCAACCAACCACTCACTTGTGTCTCAGCAGCACCGCACCATTCTGAACCCGTTTCGTGTTAAAATTAAGGTTCTTCTAGGATGCAAGATCCGACAGCATTCCAAGGTTTGAAGCATCCTCAGTTTCCGGAACAAGAACAACTGAAATGCCCGCGTTGTGACTCCTCGAACACCAAATTCTGCTACTACAACAACTACAACCTTTCTCAGCCGCGCCACTTTTGCAAGAACTGCAGAAGGTACTGGACAAAGGGTGGTGCTTTGAGAAACATCCCTGTCGGGGGTGGAAGCAGAAAGAGCACAAAACGTTCATCAGCCTCGAAACGCTCGTCTGCGCCGGCTTCCTCTGCGGTTTCTGAGGCTGACCCGACCCGGATTTGCACCAACCCGGTTCAGCAAGACCCTCGGGGGCTCAACATTGGTGGCACCTTCAGTTCCCTGTTGGCTTCGTCTGGGCACTTTGGAACCCTCTTGGAGGGTCTGAATCCAACTGGGTCGGGTCTCAAAATGGGTGAATTTGTGGAGGGTGTGAGTTCTGACCCGGATTCGGGTTCAAACCCGGGTTTGCAGCTTCAGAGTAATGGGAGTTCAGAGGGTTTTCTGGGTATGCAGAATGGGGAATCATCAACCTGTTGGAATGGTGCTCATGGCTGGTCTGATCTTGCAATATACACACCTCGCCCAAGTTTTCAATAGAAAAAAAAAAACAAAAAACATAGTTTAGTTTATGAACTTCTCTATGAACAATTGTAGGAAGAAAGAAAGAAAAAATGATAAGGTAAATTGAGTTTCTCAGATTATGGATCTCGTCTCTCAGAGAAGTTCAAAATTAAGTTTCTGTTAAACTCACCTTACACCTTACAAGGAAACTTAATTTATTTTACATTTTAGTTTTCTTCTGCTACAAGTTTTATAGAGAAGTTTATGAATTACAGTGATTGATTGTTGTTGTTATTATATATAATATCAATATACTTAGATACTCTGGTTGTGTAAAGAGTTGCATAGTTTCATGAAGCCTATGAAGCCTATTGGTAGCATGCTATGGAGGATCATAAACACACACACCAGAAGGTCACAGAAGCATCATCATCCTTTAGGTAAAGGCTTGTTTTTTCTTTGTGAATTTATTACATATGCTTGTGATTGGTATTCTTCAAATTTACCAATGGGGAAAATCACAACAGAGAGAAAAAAAGTTTTTTTTTTTTTTATGTGAGACAGACAGTGTTGATAACATGTTTTTTGCATAGCTTCCTTGGATATATGGAAGTTTAAGGATAT
>Ga0214544_1001554_pt1 | contig 47904 bp, 26 predicted proteins | sample CNSS3metaG_FD_160074 | JGI IMG/M metagenome (GOLD analysis project Ga0214544, IMG submission 160074) | Root nodule microbial communities from cowpea collected in UCLA plant growth center, Los Angeles, California, USA - CNSS3 | ecosystem: Host-associated > Plants > Roots > Nodule | place: USA...
AGAGAACAAAGCATATAGAAATTGATTGTCATTTTGTTAGAGAGAAATTACTATCCAAGGATCTTGTTACTGAGTTTGTCGGCTCTAATGAACAACTTGCAGACATTCTAACTAAATCTTTAAGAGGCCTAGAATTCAATTTATATGTTCCAAGCTTGGAGCATATGATCTATATGCTCCAGCTTGAGGGGGAGTGTTGAAATGTAATGTTCTTTTATTATCATGTATGGGATCCCTTCTTTAAGGTTAGGGTTAGGACTGATGACTCTTTGTATTCTGCCTATTTTTTCTTATATAAACAATGGTAAAACAGTAACAGTGATAGTTTTTCACTGTTTCATTTTCTCTAAACCTCTTCAAGTAAAACTTATCGGCAAGTATGCATTTTTCTAAGTGTTTCAATAAACCACCACACATAACCAAATCAAATCCTAAAAAAGATTCTATAAAACCAAAATACAATCATAAAAAATCAAAACATAATTACAGTTGACCCATTTTGCTCACTTCTGCATCTGAGTGATAACCTTGGAGTCTTAGACTGAAACATAATTAAAGAGATAATAATAGAAAACCAATAGAAGTGTAATAAACAATAAATAGATAAATAAATAAATTAGTTAAAAGCAACAAACCCCAGATCCACTTCTCCAATGAAAAGATGACAATTGTTTGTTCCATGCACCATGGACCTCTATGCGTTCATTACCACCATGCAGTAACGGACCATCCACAGGTAGACCATTTCCAAGCAGACTTGAAGTAGCTAAAGTAAGGGCGAAATGTTTCTGCCAGCATTGAGCATTTCTATGTGCCACAACAGGTTTATATGCAAATTGGTCTGCTTTCAATGTATCTAAACCAACAAGGTAAGTTGGTAAAATTGTAGCTTTGTGAAACTTGGGAACTTTAGCCACACCATTACAATTCTGTTGATGCAATGGTAATCTCCCCTGACAATCTACGACAATAGTCTATCAGTCTTCAGAAAAGCAATCTAAAAATAATAATTCTGATTTTGTAATTAAAATTCCATTTATTAATATTCACAACTGCTCATAGTTAATAGTCAAATCAATACACTACATATTTCTAGATTTTCCAATACTGTGTGGTTCACCATTGATGAAGAGTAAAGAAACCATTTTCATGTGTCAATAATGAATTTCAGTAGTTTAATCTGAAATCTGAATTACGAGGATTCGCTCCTTCCTTAAATATGTCTGAAGGAAAATATTAAATGCCTATAAAACAGTGCCATTAGAGTGAGTTATCAAGTCATAGGATATTGAAATGTGTTATTCATAAAAAAGTTTATATACAACATTTTTTTACTTTATCTCTATAACATCACATCTCATATTTCCTTTCCGTCTCATTGATGTAATTGTGTTGTACAAGTAGCATTTTTTAGATATTTTAGAGACTTAAAAGTCTTTCGTTATTTTGTTTGTTATTCATCTAAATTTATTGCATTTTTTCTTTCTTAAGTCATATTTTAAAGAAAAGTATGCCTTTTTTGTCTGTCATTTTAAAATCCAAGCTGACATTAATTACCATTTTCTAGTTGCACCCTTATCAAAAAAGATAAAAATAATAGTGTATGAAATGTCAAAGTAAAAAAAAATAATAATAAGAAACTACAAATAACTCTAATAAAAATGAAATTAATTAATTTTCCTAATACATGCTACATCCAATGGAAAAATGGCTTAACCCGAGCCAGACTAAAGTTCCCTAATAATTGAACAATTATAACCCAAAAACAAGATAGTTCAAACAATATACAATAAGCTTTATTGAACATGCATTTTATTACATAGTATTGTTGTTCACTGACCTACTTATATCATATGTACAAAAGTTCAGCTTATGAAAGCACCCAAAGAATACTAAAAGAATACCACATGGCAATTTTCAAAATTAGCAAGGACGAAGACAAGACAAATCGATTTGAAAACAACAACTAATCTTTATACCTGTATTATTAGAATCAGTGTGCTGAATGTTTTCAACACCATAGTCCTTAGCATGTTGCCAGGGACATTCATCATTGTTGCATTTTCCTCGCAGCTCATACATGCAAAGTGGCCAAAATGGATCAACTGCAGCACTGTTGCCATAGGAGCTGTCATCTGAGAGTAAGTTTCCAATATTGACAGGCATTGATATTGCTAGAACATTGGTACACTTTCTTTCATGAGAACTGAGGGAAGTAGCATTTTCATTTGGACCATCACTAGCATTAATAAAAAAGTTTTTACTCTGTAATTGATTTGTATTGAATGGAAACATTCCTCTCAGCTTACTGAATGCACTCCTAAAAATTAAAGGTTGGATGTCTAATGTATTTGTAGTCAGGTAACCTTCACAAGGCATATCTCCTTGAACTCTTGAACCAATGATGTGGTTGACAATCAAAGAATTTCCACCAATGTTTGGCTGACTTTGATTCTCTCTCATGTCTACAGAGACGCTCCTATCATGATTCCCAATGCCTAAATTTATTGAACAGAATATTCAATACAAGAGATAAACATGCAAGTTCATAAAAAAACAAGATATGTGCTAAAACGGCCAGTCATTTGGAGAAATTTCAGTCACTCAATCATAGGCCATGATTTCGAAGTAAAATCATAAAAACTGAGCAACCAGATAGTTAGCATATATTTGCCTACAGCAGGCACCTTATGAAAAATTTGTATGCACAACCGAAAGGATAACATGAATTCAATAAAGGAAATTAACTGTACTCAAAACCAACAGTGAATGATACGAAAACCTTATCATTAAATACATAACAGATACTCTAAGAACATTTACTCAAAATACCCAACAAAAGACAAATCATAGTAAAATATATGCATTAAAAACAGCATTCATATTAAACTGATTTGAAGAGAAGACCTACATCAACAACTATAAAAGCATAGAAACTACAATTTCTGTTTTTTAAGGCATTAAAAGTTGATACAATCACAATAATACAAAATATTCAGCGCCAAAGATATTCATGTTAGAAAAGTTAAGGCTTAATTAGTCCGAACATACCCAGTTTTAAGTTTGTTTCAATTTAGTATCCAATTTTGAAATTGTGCATCAATGTAGTACTCTCTGTTAATTTTTCGCAAACACCATTAATAGTGTGCCACGTGTTAGCCTTTGGTTTTTTTTAATTTAAAAAAAATTGCCACGTGTCAAATCCTTGGCATTGTCAATGCCATGTGGCAAGGTACCTGTCAAGTGTCATTGTTCCAATCTTCGATCTCCATTTTTTTTTCGAGTGAACAGTACCCACGACCATTGTGTGTCCCTTTTTTTTTTGTATCCCAGCATCCCTTTCCTCCTATGACCACTGTGACTAGACTTGCCTTCTTTCGGTGACCATCGTGCTTTGTTCGCCGCTGCACAACCTGTTTCTAGCGTGTGCGTTTCATGCACCCATCTCCAACTACGTTTTTCTCCCGGCCCTGGCATGACCCACTTGCCGGCCGCCCTCTTCCTCCTTCTTCACACCCAGGATTCCCTTTTTAGCATCATTTCAAGTTCATTTCTCAAGCTTATGAAAGCTCACACTCAAGTACCCCTCTGCGGTGACTTTTACCATTGATCTATTGATTCCATGTCAAAAACTGATCGGGATGAGCAACTATAGCTCTTCGGCTGCTGCTGTCTAGCTGTGGTTTCAGTGTCAAGGCTATGCCGGCCACTTGACCAAACAGGCTAAAGACATTCCACCCAATGATCAGTAATTCGTAGTTATTATAATGTAGCATATGTAAACTGTATAATTCATGTGCTCTTATCTATCGCCCTCTCGCTTGTCACTTCTCTATTTCTTAGAGTGTATAATTCATGTGCTCTTATCTATCGCCCTCTCGCTTGTCACTTCTCTATTTCTTAGAGATAAGACTGTTAAGTCCTGTATTAGTCATCACACGTGTCTATTTGTTTCAATTTAGTACCCATATATGTTTATTTGTTTCAATTATGCCCCGCTCTATTTGTTTGAATTTTGTTCAAATATTTTTTTTTTCAAAATAAAGAAATATTGTCTCTCTTTTAAGATAAAATTTCTTATTTATATAAATGTTATATTGATATTTGTTACTAAAGATGACTTATAAAATTAAGTATTGAAATTTATATTTAAGTTAATGTAAAAGTCTTAATATAAATTTCAATATTTAATTTTATAAGTCATTTTTAGTAACAAATATCAATATAACATTGATATAAATAATAAATTTAGTCTTAAAGAGAGACAATATTTCTCTATCTTGAAAAAAAAAATATTCGAACAAAATTAAAACAAATAGAGCGAGACTAAATTGAAACAAATAAACATATATGGGAACTAAATTGAAACAAATAGACACATGTGGAGACTAACACAGGACTTAGCAGTCGTATCTATATAAGAAATAGAGAAGTGACAAGCGAGAGGGCGATAGATAAGAGCACATGAATTATACAGTTTACATATGCTCCATTACAATAACTACGGACTACTGATAAGTAGTAACACCAACACAGAACTTAATAGTCATATCTATATAAGAAAAGCATCACACCACAACAAGTTGCATCCATTGGACTTGATCATTGCGGGGAATGTCTTTAGCCTGTTTGGTCAAGTGGTCGGCATAGCCTTGACCCTGAAACCACAGCTGGGCAGCAGCAGCCGAAGAGCTATAGTTGCTCATCTCGATTAATTTTTGACATGGAATCAATAGATCAATGGTAAAAGTCACCGCAGAGGGCATACTTGAGTGTGAGCTTTCATAAGCTATGGAAAATGAACCTGAAATGAGGCTAAAAAGGGAATCCTGGGTGAGAGGAAGAAGGAAGAGGGCGGCTGGCAAGTGGGTCATGCCAGAGACGGGAGAAAAACGTTGTTGGAGATGGGTGCATGAAACGCACACACCAAAAATAGGTTGCGCATGTGGGTGCGTGTGGCGGCAGATCGCAGCGGCGAACAAAGCACGGTGGTCACCGAAGGAAGGCAAGTCTAGTCACAGTGATCAGGGGAGGAAAGGGACACTGGGATACAAAAAAAAGGGACACACAATGGCCGTGGACACTGTTCACCCGAAAAAAAAATGGAGATCAAAGATTGGAACCCTAAACTATTAATACCATAAAGAAATGTATATTTGCTGAATGTATTGTGTGTCTAATTCAAACCACATAATATGTATTTATACTAATTTACAGAATCTACTATAATAAATTTCCACCTAATAATTAGGAATCAATTATCCTAATTTCCTAGAATATGCAACAGTTAATTTCCTACAAATCTGCAATAGCTGATTACATTCTAACATAAGTAAGAGAAATACCTTTAAGATCGTTACCTTCTGCCCTAGAGTGTGGAACAACTGTTTGAAGCACCTTTGTTTTCTCATTTCCAACCTCATTTTCAGCTCCTCGTTCAGCAACAGGCTCTACATCATTACACGAATTGCTTCTCTGCTTAGCTCTTGTCCCAAATCGTGCAAATAATTCAGATCTTAATTTTGCTTCAAGAAGCAAGGAATCCTGAGGATTATCACTACATAAAATTGCATTTGATGTTGTATCTCTGTCCACTAATTTGGATACAGAGTCTTCTTTCCTAAAATAGTCAGCATCACGATGATGATTACAAACATGTCCAGATGGAGAGCTCTCTTCATTTTCATTAGCTGATGTACCTAATTCATCCGAAGGAGAATAAACTTCATCTGCTGCATAATTATCCCTTTGAGGCAACGGCTCTGATGTACTGGCATCTGGTTCACCAAAAGGTTCGGACACTAAATTTGCTCTAGTCGCATGGTGTTTGGTTATATTGGAATGCCTACTATTGATTCCTCGGTTATTAGAATCAAAACTGGGATTATTAATATCATTATCCTCAGCCAGCCTCTGACAGCTTGATGTGGGTATTTCATATCCAAGTCTCGGTAGGTAATCCAACTCTATATCAGGATGTTGGTGCTGCCCTGAAGGCCAAGATAAGCCAGAACTGCTTAAAATTAAAGATCGTAACTTGGCTGAATACAATTCCCTTTTATGATAAAGATTGGTGCATCGTGTATTAGCCTCAAGCAAAGACCTCTGAGCTTTAAGATAAGCTTTGAGAGCATTTCTTTCTTCAATTTCACATTTGTGCCTGTACTCTTGAGCTTCCTCTAGTTCCTTATCTATCAATTCTTCCATACCAAAAAATGACTGTAAATCTAGATTGCTGTGCTCTGAGGCATTTACATTGCCATTATGATTCAAAAGAACTGCATTGTTCAATGCTTCCTACATGAGAGAGGAGAAGAGAGAGTCAAACAAGATGAAAAACACAGGAGACTATAATGTCATACATATCATAGGCCTCTTTTTCTCAATTTTTTGAATACCAGAAATTTATTCAGGGAGGAACATGATGCATAAACAAACCCTACACTATTCGGTGGTATTGTTAAAGACAACAGAATCACAATATAGAAAAATTCAGAATTAGATTAGAAACATTGCTGTCTTGTTGTAAAACGTTTAAGTTGGTTGATCTCATGACCTACTGGGACCTACGCTGTTCTAGGAAAAACAATAAAGAGGAATAAACTAGAAAGGTCAATACTTCACTCATAATAAAAAACAGAAAGTCAGATTATTACAAAGATCAAATGATGGAGTTTTCAGTGAAGTCACAAACTAGAAAGGAAAATGTCATGTAAAATAAACTAAAACTCACAAAATTTTTTAACACAGTATTTGAATTGCTATTTGCCGGCACTGCACTTTGGTTCAATGCAACACCAGGATTCACCAGCCTACTACTCTTCTCAGTTTGATTGGAACCATAATTGACATCACCTACACAGTATAATTAGACCATGAGAGATTACAAACAGAAAACAACTGAAACATGCTTGACTGTCTAGTGTTTGGGCTAGGTTGCCGTCAAGTGATTGGCTTTGTAATACTTACCCAAGTCATTTAAATCAATAGCCAAGTAGGATTAGACAGTAACACTCTACAAATTCACATGACATGGCAATACGATTTTATATTTTGACTAAATATGTGTGATATAGAAATTGCAATGGCACTTGGAAGCTATTTTGCTAAATATTGAGGCCAGAATCTAGACATATGATAATGAAAATACTGCATCATAAAAGCTAAAGGGTTGTTGAAAATATAAAAACAAAATGGGGAAACATTTGTTCAATTTTAGGTTAGGAATCTGATGCAGAGTACAAGTAGGTTGACTAAAACCCTCCTTCAATCTCTAAAATGCAGAATAGTACAGATGCCATATGAAGAACAAGTATTTACCATCGCTTGATCTACGAGGCATACTTTCTAATGGATTGTCAACATGATTGTCAGGTTGCCTTCGTGATATGCCAGACTTTGGCTCTGCTCTACATAATGGAATATCTTTTTGGTCCTGATCAACCTTGTTTCTTTCCTGAGGATAATAGTTTCCTAATGTTTCTGCTGGCAACAAAGATTTAACGGCTGGAATTTCTTGCTGACTATCAACAGCTTGAGAGACACCATTAGATGTGCTAAGTTTCACACGCTTCCTAGCTGGCTCTGTTGGCTCAAATTGTGCAGGTCCGGAGGAAACAGGAGTATTTTTTCTAGCCATTGACACTGACTTCTTTGGGTTCATGGCACTGTGGTCCCTATTCGAAACTGAAACACTCTCCTTATTTTGCTGGGCTGCCTTTAGCTTGAGCTCACTTTCCCGAATTGCAATCTGATGCCGCAAATCCTGAAGTTTATTGTCATTTGACACCAATCCTTGATCCAATCCTCGCACTAAATTTTTGTTCGATAGATTGAAATTTCTAGCCCTTGATCCTTGTACTGGTGGCATGGATCCAACACCCTTAGAATTAGATCCAGGGATTTTTGTCATTGATGAGACAAAGGTGCGACTTAAGGATGATCTCTTGGGCACTTCCTTGGGTAAACTTGTTTGCTTTAACTTGTTAGATTTTCCCAAGGTTGAGTTAGTCCTCTTTACACTGCTATCTAACCTGGATACATTACCTTTCGTTTCATGGTCACTACCACTGTCATCATCAGAGAAGCTTATCACAAGATTTTTATCAGTGCCGACATGACCAGTCCATGGAGAAGATTTAGGAAGTAATTGGTTCTTTTTTAAGCCCTTCTGCGTAGTTGGTTGTCTGGTAGTTTGCAACTGTACATTAGTGGAACCTGTAAAATATTGTCATAAAAGTTTCCAAGAAGAATTTTGGAAGATTATATGCACAGAAAATCAAGAGTAAATATCCTTGGTGCACAAAAAACCACCAAGAAGGTTTCCAAGAAGAATACATTGAAAAAGCCCATAAACCAGACCAGTACCCACGGGGAGTTCAAGATGACACCAAAAGAGAAGAATGAGACTGTATAAACCATTCAGATAACCAACAACATAAGGCTGATAGCACACTTCTTTAATAAAAAGTTAGCAAATCTCACCATCCTGAACGCCCAGTGTACTCTTTCGCACCAATGGGACAGAACCAGTCCCAACAACAGGGGTGGATTGCACATTAGAGCTTTCAAGGTTATCCTGGTGCACACGAATTACTCATTAAAAAAAACTAATAAAAGAAATGATAAATTTAAATTCGCAAGAAGTCAAGAAGTCAAGAACAACACATGCAATCAAAATTCTACACTCTTCCATTTTCGATATCAACTGTTTTATCCAAATTAAAACAAGAACAAATAAAGAAACACAAAACCCAACTCTGCATAGTTCTCAAACAGGAGAGAAACAGAACCGAGTAGTATTCTCCAGAAACTCAGATCTACAGCAACCTAGATAAACTCACTAACTAACAAAGACAAATTACCTAGTTCTGAATTCATAATAAAAAAGAATAAATAAATAAAATAGTGTGACTGAGAGACAAACAGAACAAATGGCGGGACTGAAGAATAAGAAGAAGAAGAAGAAGATAAGAAGAAGAAAGTCAACGATTGTACCATACGAAAAGAGAGAATTGGAGAATAGTGAAAAAAGAAGAAAAAGGTAGGGTTTGGTGAAGAAAAATACGTCGGCATCGTCGTCGGCGTCGGAAGAGAGTTCGCCCTCCTCTCTAGTTTTGGGAGGGAGCGTGGGAAGGTGTAGACTCTCCGCCGCCGCCGTGGTGATGGTGGAGGATCGGAGGTGAACCGCCTGGTCCATGGTGCGTGTGCGATTCTCTCTCTTGGTTTCTCTCTCTAGAAATGAAGAGTAGCGAAGAAAACTCAGAAAAGAGGGGAAAGGAAAAAGAAAACGATAGAACTCGGGGGCGGGGATTTGCAGAATCTGAAATGGCTATTATGTCCTCATTTTCGTTCGGTTTTTGCAGTTTGAGATCACGTCATTTTTTTTTTCATTTTTCATTTATTCTTTTCTTCTGTTTTATTTTCTGCTTACGCAAGTATCGTTTTTGTTTTTTTTTTTTTTTCCAAAACAGATAGCATTAACCTAAATCCCAAAAATTCTCATATTAAATTTGATTTCTTCCTGATATTTTTTGTTTATCTAATTTGAACTTAAAATTTGAACCGACGTATGACCTGGTTTAGACGAGAACGGAGAAGTAAAATAATTTAGAGAAATATATAAATTGAATAAGATACTTTAATAATAATAATTATTATTATTATTAAGGTACATACATACGTCATATATTTTTTAAATTTATGTAATATTATATTAATAAATGATAATATAATATTATTAAATTAATATATAAAATAAATTATATTTATTAAAAATAAAATAAAATATATAAAAAGGGATGAGAGAATAATTATTGATAAATAAATAAAATTAAAAATAACAGTCAATTTTTAAAAATTTTATAAATAAATTATATTTTAAAAAGTAAAATTGATATTTTGAATAGCGGACACAAAAGAGTAAACTCTCTTTTACAAAAGATAAATACAAAAAAAATTACTTATACACAAATTTTAACTCATTATTTTAGTTTAAAAATATATTAAGTTGAAAAAATTTGATTATATTTGAAAAACAGATAGCTAATAGCTAAAACTAGTAAAGTAACTATTTTAATTTGAAAATGAAATATTATTTAAGGGATAAATTAAGAAAACCACTCACAGAAAAAATACGTATTAAGGATTTAAAATTTAAAAGATGTTTTTTAATTGGTTTTGAAAGGGATTACGATTTTTTGTTATTTAAGATTGGTCGAACAGTAAGACAAGAAGTTCCATATAAGGGGTTTATTCCTTCGTCTTCATAATTTCTTTCTATACTTTCATACTTTTCAAAATTATAATTTTACCCTCTTTTTGTTTTGAATATCAGGCGATTTAATTTGAAAATGTTTTCAAAATATACAATTTGGAATATAAAATATTATATTTCAAAATTATATAATCTATGTCTATTTTAAATTACACAATTTGATATTTAATTTTTTATATTTTGAATTATTCATAAATATAAAATAAAAAACGCATTTTGAAATTACACTAAGTTAAAATAAGCTCCATGTAGAATTGAAAAAGAATGAAGAAGATGGAGTGAAAATGGAGGAAAGTACAGAGACATGATAGTAAAAAAATGTTTGAAAGATGAAGGTAAATTTTCTTTCCATTTGCTTATAGAAATACAGGAAAAAGTATAAAGGTATATAATTTCGAAATTTTGAAAACTGAATTTGAGGTCCACTTAAGAAAATAAAAATAAAAAACCTGTCTCATTTTACACACTCACTACTCTTTTCTCCCTTATATTACTCAGATTTTTTAGCTTCCAATTTTGTAAAATAAACATAATTTTATTTTCTTTAAATTTAAATTAAAATGACATGGCGGTATAATTTCACCAAAGTACAAATTATCATGGTTGATAAGTTTATTAAGTTTTTATGGTAATTATCTTTTTATTTATCAGCTTATAATAATAACTCTCATTTGTTTTAAAAAATATCCGAAATAGTTTTTAATTAATTGAGAATATAGAAATATTTATATAGAAAGTATGTGAAAATTTAATTTCCCCCCGTAAATGTTAGTTTCGGGCATACATAAATTAATTACAATTTAAAGATCTCGTGAAATTTAAAGTTAGTTTTCTGTTTATTACATTTATATTTTTAAACAAACTGGTTATAGATAGTTCTAATTTTTAAATCAACCTTTCAAAATTAATTAAAAGTTTTACTATTTTTAAATAAACATTTTAAAATTAATCATTTTCAAAATGTTTTTACCTCAAAATAAAGAGCTGTTATAGACCATATTACTTGGAGTTTTTGTCTTTAACAAGAGTGCACATAGAAATGATCCTTCAATGTTTAATTTAATTGTCATTTGAGGTTAAGTCTGAACCATTAATCATTTTAAAGTTACAAAAAACATATTTTTTTAATTATTATATAATTAATAATTAATTTTGTGCTAAACTTATAATAATATGATTATTACAAAAGTTAGATAAATTTATCATACATGAAAATTTATGATGGCACGTGTCCAAATATCAGCGGGAATTGTATAAAGTACGGGTACAAAATATCACCACAGCACACACACATCTTCCTCGGGAACGGAGTCATTGGAGCCAAAATATCTTGGCGCATTAATAACCGTTTGATTAAAGATATTTTTTTTGACGGATGTTATCATGGACACGTGTTTTAAGTTGATTTATAGAGACAAAATAGGGACCGTTTGATTGTTATCAGACGACTCTAGATTGACGAACAAATGAATGCGTGGAATGGCGAATACACCGAACACGGATCCCTCGTTTCTTCTCCTTCTTGGTCTCACTCACACTGCACCATGTTCAAATATTCTGAGTAGCGCAAACACGCTTCACGGAGACACTGCACTCTTTCCAAAACCCTAAGTTCTCACTTTTATTTTTTTCCGACGAGAATGGTCGCCGGCATTGACATGTCACTCGACGACATTATAAGGAGCTCCGCCGAGGCGGCGGCGACTCGTCGGCGATTCACGTTTGTTCGCAACCCGGTCAGAGCGACGCCGTATCCCGTTCCGCGGGTGAGTTACGGTTTCATTTCGTTCTTTCAATGGTTCTTTGTTATTAACGAAGAAAAGAGAGTTTAGTGGTGACTCACCGTTTTGATTGTTAGGCAAGGCATCGCGGAATGATTCCAGAAATGGTTTTCGAAGATGACGGTGCCGCTATGATCGAAAGCGGAACCAAACTCTTGATATCTAACTTGGATCTTGGAGTTTCAAACGGTGATATGAAGGTTTTGTCACCATCTTCTACACAAGAAACTCTTTCGTGCTTTATTCGCTCCCTCCTTTGTTAATGTCTTCTTTTTAATGTTTTGTGATCCATTTTTCCTCGCACCTTTCTTGTGCTAGTAGATGTTATCATGATATTACAAATTTAGTTTTGGGTAAAACTTAGTTTAGACTATTCAATTTTGGGTCAAAATTGGTCGGGCTCCATGTCTTATGTTTTGTGAAGAGAGATGAAATTCCCAAATTGTCATGACAAAAACCATTGTCTTTAAAGCATCGGAACCAAGATAATTTGGACTGAAAATTGATGTACTCTATAATATTCATTGATTTTGATTCTTAGCGGTGCTTACTACATTTGTTTACTCTGCTTTCAACTTTTTGTACTTATTGGTGCCATAATTTTTTGCCTACCTTCAAGTGTGTAGCATGCTCAGAACTCTATATTACTGAAAATTTGCGTCTGTCATGTGAGAGGTGCAAAGAATGTTTCTACTTATTCTATTAAATGACATTTCTGCTGACAGCCCTTTCATTATGCTGGTTTATGAATTTGAAATTGAGGTACATCAAGGAGACATTACTGCAATATGGACCTATGACATGTACCCAAATCGCAGCTCGCTCAAACCTCTATTGCTACATGATACTCAAATGGCCTGTTTCAAACATATATAATTTTTCTGTCGTCGTAGAACTCTTCAAAAAATTGTGAATAGAGATACCCTTTGTTTTTTGATCTGCAAATACTGTAAATAATTGAAAATCAAGTATGACTTCTACAGCTGCTGTTCTCGGAAGAGGGTGAATTGAAAAGATGCTCCATTCATTATGATCAGAATGGGAGATCAAAGGGAACAGCAGAAGTTGTGTTTATGAGACACTCTGATGCTTTATCAGCCATCAAGAAATACAACAATATGAGGCTTGATGGAAAACCATTGCAAATTGAGCTCGTTGGAACTAGTAGTCCTGTTGTTGCGCCTCTTCATCAAAATAACTTATTGGGACCAAGTGCTTCACTTCTAAGGTGTGAAATTCTGATCCTTGATCATTTTAGCTTTTCAGTTCTATATATTATCTAGTCTGAACATTGCAGCTGCTCTCTGTTCATTTTAGATATTGAGTAAAATTAGAAATTTAAGTACATATTTTTTTTCTGAGTAGATGAATATTTGTAATAAATAAGGGGTAAACGTATGTGGGGTTTGGATCCACATTTCCTAACATGTTACCATGGTGATTCCATGTAATTGTGATTAGAATGGTCAGGTTTATTCCTGCATGTCCCTTTTCTTAAGTAACTTCTATTGATTGTAAGTTCCGTACTACGCTTTTTTGCAGCAAAGGAGAAAGAGTTGGGGGTAGGGGGTTCCACAATGACTTCGTACAGGGCTACATTCCAAGGGTCCATGGAGAAGAGAAGGGATATATTCGAAAGTTATATTTTACAGATCTTGGTCATGCTTTGGAGAGGCCTCACCGCGTTCCGATAGGCCACGCAAAAGTAAAGAACAATAATAGAAAAGTGACTGCTAAAGATCTTGACGATGACTTGGAGAGGTATCACCTAGAGGCTAAGCGGATAAAGCAACAACATGGAAAGTGAGATGATGATTGAATCGTATTATGCGCAAATGGGTCAGAAAAGCATCAGATATATAACACAATATTTTGTTGCAAAATCTTACCTCTGCTGTCTAGATTAGTTTGACGTTTGGACATATTTTTCGAAACACTACACACAGTTTGCTACGGGGCAGTTTGGAGTGACGAAATTAGAATTCAAACAAAATAGTATATCATCTTTCTTTGGATCCGTTGTATGCAGCGCAATATTTTGACCTGATTGAAACAAAGCCACAAAGATGAGAAGTAGGCTTAACTACCAGCATGTCTTGTAGAGCATCAAGATTTGAATTACCTAATTGCATACTCTTAGCTTTGGAAGGATTTCTCGATTTCATATGGCCTTTATTCAACCAACCTGTGAATCGTGTACCACTCGCACCAATCCATGTTAAAATAAGTCAAAATTATTGTATACTAAATTTTTCTTATGATATCTAGTTAAAGAAATGAAATTTTCTTTCAAGACACATGGTAATACAATTGGGCCTAGAGAGTAGTGTACTACACTATTCTTAAACCATGCTGAATGTTAAATGAATTAATAAACTAAGAATACGTTAATCTTGCTTTTATGAGACAAGGCTGAAAAATATCATGCAAGGCCAGGAAGTACTTGTCTTCTTGAGAAGTTAGACTGAGAAGTACTATGTAAAGCCAAAGATACTTCGGTACAATATTTATGTAACCAATCAAAAGATTATAAACATCTAAAATCAATCATCATAACTAAACAACAACTAAATCAAGATTAAAAATGACATAAATCTATCCCAAGGTTCTTTCAAGTAAAAGTCCATTAATAATAATTAATAATAGTATAAACAGATAACTATTCCAAGGTATTGGTCACGGATATTATCACTGAACCGTTGACTGAGAAGCAATTGTGAACCAAAAACTCACATACCAAGATTAATGAGCAAGGAATACATAATCTTATAAAAATCATCTGTGTTATAATAAGAACAAGAATGAACATAAGTTTACATAGTGGCCAAAACTTTGCGTTAATTGCAAATATATTAAAAAAAATGAAACCATGAAGGATTATGAGGGGTTGTTAGATCACAAACTGTCCTACACAATCATTTCCATCACAAAGCCCAGTATTCTGTATAAATCATCTACATTAGTACATATAATTTCTCAATTCATGTTACAGTTTTCGCAATAAATGTTAGATCAAAAGGGGGGGAAATAATAACATATTTACAGGAAACGAGAGCAACTTGGATGCCTCTAAAAGTAGACATCCCATGATGCCCCTATCAAAGGATTTTGTTGGACCTGTGATTATATTGACAACGCACAAAATTGAGTTCTTCCCTTTTTCCCATGAAAGGTCCTGTATGCCAAGTAAAAAAAGCAAGCATAGAGGCAGCCTTCATGAATGAAAAAAAAAACTGAAGAAGGCTCGGTGGGAATCTATGGCCTGTACAAGAGACAATCTTATGTAGTTCTGCACACATTTTGGTTGGAAAGTAATGTACGCCCGCCAGCAACTGCATGCACACAAAATGATCATGTCAAAACACGTCACAAGATTTTGAATATCAGAGTTTAGCTGCTCTATTGACATCTACTCAGACCAGGGTACTAATGTCTCGACTAAAGACACAAAGAAGGCGTCAATATCCCAACAAAGCAAGAAGAAAATAAGAGAGGGTGCGAACCTGGTGGCAGGCCAAGAATTTCAACAGTTGAGTCAAAATCAGGGACATTCAAATTTATCCCTTAATAGAACTCTGTCTTCCCCCAGTAGTTGAAATAATGGCAGATACAAGTATACAACATTGCTCTCCAAACTAGTGATATCACTGAAGAGATACAGGAATTGATGCCATGCAGTATGTTTCCTAGTTCTCTTAATTACTTCTCAAAGTAATTAATTAATATTAAGAGTTCATTCAATTCCACTGGCTCTTTTTTCTCTGGATACAATTGTACTCTGCAATACTGACAATCAATCCATTTATGTTGCAAGAATGAAACATCCGAACTTAAGTATGCCCTGGATATGTATATGTATTCAATCTGAGTAAATCCAATGACGGAAGTTTTTCCTCAGAATGAATAGCGACAATTCCTCAAACCAATGCAGATGTCCTACCCCATATAATATAGCCTCCCAGAAAGTCATGCCTTGAAGATCACAGGTCAATCCCAAGATCATTTGCCAGTTGAAGTATGCCACACATTTGAAGATATGGATTCTCTAACAGCTTTTCATTGTTACTCTACATTGCAAAGACAACGTGTGATAATTTAAGCAACACAATTAAATTCACCAAAAATATTATATTATAAAGAAAACCACAAAAAAAATAAAAAACAAATCGAACATCCAGAAATTTTAAGGAAATGAACTCCCTTGGAGTGTTTTTTCTTGTAACTCAACAAATGCTTGTTGCACCATCTCTATAGAGGGCATAACTCACATATGGGAAACTTATCAAGCACTATTAATCTACTGCCGCATCCTTTTGCATAAATTCTCAACTGTCTTGATCATCGTAAACTCATAAGAATTCACTTAATTTTAAAAATAATATTAGGAAATCTATTAGCAAGTACATAACTAGTAATTCTTCTTCTCACATTGTTGGGACTGGTTTATTTTCTTCCATGTCACCTCTAAAATTTCATCACCTTACTTTAGCAGATGATGGGTCCAACTATGTTTCCAAAAAAATTGGTTGTGCTTCCTTTTCTCCCTCGTTGAATCTAAGCTCTGTTTTATTTGTCCGTAGATATATCTAGGATGGTAAACTCCCACGAGTTTAATTTGACGACCTTCATAGTCAATGACAAATTGAGCGTGCACTTTTTGGCAGGAAATCATTATATTCCTCCTTGAAATTAAAGGATCGAATGAAAAATGGGGGAAGGCAATGAAGGATAATAAACACCAAAACCTAATACTCCTATCTTATCTTAATATACTAAAAGCAGGCAAGTGTACGGTTTTTTCTGTTTACCCTAGCAGTATCTTTCGTACCTACAAGAGTGGCCTTTTTACCATTTGTTCATGGCACATACTGTTGGGCGCAGTACGGAAATAAACCAACAAAAGGGAAAAAAAGAAGAAGGAACTAATCAACAGATCTAGAGTCCTCTAATATGACATTTAAGTAGACCAGCAGGAAGGAAAGAAATGAGTTAGTTGCCTAAAGAATTATTTTTCCCTTAACACAGGTTCGTATCTATTTGAATAATTTGTTTCTACCTTTCTGATTTTTCTTTTATGTATAATATCTAATATTATTTTTAAGTAATATATTATTTTCTTGATTGTTTTAATATTGTTAAAAATGTAAATTAAACAAAAGCAACAAGCATATAAAATAGTGAATGATTAAATGAATAAGTCTTTTTTCATTCCAATTTTTCATTCTCGTTTTTTTTCCGCTTTATATTTTAAGATACACAATAAAATAAATAAATGATAACAAAAACTTCACTCATGATAACCAAAGTTAGCCAATTATCATATTAACATGTCAAAATAAAATATAATGTATTATAATTTTTAAAACTTTATATTTATTTGTAATAATTTTAATATAATGTAATTTTCAAATCTTTAATATCTTATGACCTCACAAATTTATATAATGTTATTTTACCTAAAAAAAGTTGAATTCACTCTAAAAGAATTATCTCAAAAATGGTAGGACAATCATTATTCTTTAACTTTCTTATCTTAAAACAGTAATGCTTACATCTAAACTTATTAATATAAAAAAAACATGGATAAAGCACGACACAAAAAGAATGAAAAGTTTACATCAATTACATTCAAAAGTATATATATATATATATATATATATATATGTATGTATCTTTCTAATTGTTTTAATAGGTTCAATTGAACTTTTAGCCAATTACTTAATATATAATTACATGAAAAAATATAAATAGTTCCATGTAACTATCTTCTCTAAGCAAAATTAATGTCTAATGCAATTTTTAAGTCAATCTTTATTAATTGATTAACTTCCCACTTAATTAAATAGTTGAAAATTTTCTTTTAGATGAACAAAGTGAGTTTTTTATATTATATCGACATGTACATGTAAGCTTATTAATATAGAAATTAATAAATTAAATATTAAATAACCAATGTGGATGATATCAATTTTTTTGAGATAACATTTTACTTGAGATATTAATACCCTCAATGTATATTAGTAATTATTTATATTAATGTACACACTTAATATATATTGAGGTAATAATGTGTCCATTAGATAATGTGGATGATATTAATATTAAATAACCAATCTACTTGAGGTAACATTAAGATTTATATTATTACCACTATTTTTTTTAATCCATTATAATAATAATTTTAATAATTTCAAAAGATATAAATTATAATTTTAATAACTAGTTTATACTAATACGTCTAAGCCAAGTACTAGTACAAACCCATTCCTATATGACCACTAGCATAGCAGGACTAAGAATAAATGAATAACCCTAATATTCTGATATAATGACTTTTGCAAGCATGGTTTCAAAATCTTGTCTTTTAGCCTAAATTTCCACTGTAACTGGAACTTCGAAAGCCTGAATGTCACCATTTTTTTTTGTTTCATTAACATAATCATGAGAATTACATAAACAGAATTTGGATATGAAGCTCATCAAATGTAAGATTAATATTAAATCTCAGCTTTACTACTAGTATGGACTTGGACCAACTCATTATGAAAAACGGAGGTACCTGTTGAGCCTTCACAACAAGATTCTGAAGCATGAATTGATATTTCTCTGGCTTCTCGGTCATCATTCGCTGTAGCAACGAGAAATTATTACAAAAGATGATATAGTTACACACACACACACAAACACATACATATATATATAGACATGGATCTAACACATTTCCAACACCAAAAATCAATTAAAATCCATGCCTTCAGAAGAAAAGCAGAAGAATAATATGCCACTCTTGAATCAGTGTCATCCAAAAGTACCCTGCAAGATGCAAGAAATTTCATGTTTTATATGCCAATGTATAAAGATGATAAAGTAAGAAAGCCAACAAATTCACAAAGAGCAAAGTTAGGAATCACCTAAAGAATTGTTCCTGACCAACCTCCTGGAAAGCAACAGGATCTGCTGTGCATTTACCAATAAGTAGTAGCAGAAGTGTGGCTCGAATATCAGATGTAGCACCAGGCAGGTTTCCTCTTCCTTTACTTCCAACAGCAACACCCAATGCAATATCATCCGTTGCTGCTCCAGCCAATTGAATAAGTGGCCAATATAGTATGGCAGCAGGAACACGTGCAATTAATTGCATTGGGACAATGGCTCGTCCTTGGGAAAGTGCTGCCATTGATGCAGTCTCATGATCCAGGTGGTAGTTATTATGATAGCCGGATCTCCTATTAGCTTCCTCCTTGTGTTCATCCCAGTGGAAAGTATCTTGCCTGGCAAAATGATTATCTCTATCAAACCTTTTACTTACATTATTGTGATTTAAATTTCTACCATGGTGTACATCATCTCCATAGGGCAGAGCTGCAGCTGGAGGAACTCTAAGGCACAATTGGGAGAATAATATGTCACACATCTGTTTATAAACAGAGAAAAGTGTTCAGCACATAGGATGAAAAATGATAGATCAAGCAATACCTAAATAGAAGCAGCAACATAAAACCAAATACAAATTCTCCAAACATTTGTTTAAAGGAATAACATAAACAATATTTTTATAAAAATTACTATTCTTCAATATAAATCTGCAACAATATCAACAATTTTTTTCGGCTAGAACATAGTCTGTGATTGTAGAAATTTAATTTACTACAAAATTCTTCACCACTCAGAAAATAACACCATTCTAGATCATATAACAAAAAATATGCTCCATAAACAGTTTACTGATAAACAAAGCATGACTAAAAGTTCCTTAACAGATCCTAAAACAAACTCAAATAGGATTAGAACATGCAGACTTGGTAGCTACATTTTTCAAAATTAGTGCTGATTGCAAGTAATGTGAATGCCATACACAAGATACAAGTGGGATGGTTAAGATGGAAAAAAGACATCAGGGGTTATTTGCGAATTGTCAAATTATCTACAAATCTCACTAAAATGTTTACCCATACTGCTAGACATTTGTATATTCTATGGTACCGGATGCTAAGCTTTAAGGCAGCAATAAGACAAAAGTTGGGGTAGCATAAATGAGAACGAAGGATGGATCACTAAAGGATGCAATACAAAACTATAGTATATGAAGAGATATTGGGGTGGCATTAATTGAGGAAAAGATAAAAAAACAGTTAAGGTGGTTTAGACATATGCAGACTATTGGAATAAGCATTACTAAGGAGAGTAACAGTATTTAGTCTCGTGAAAAAAGAGAGACCAACGAGGCAATCGGATTAAGTTATTAAAAGCGATCTCATAGTTAATATCTCCAAAGAGTTAGAATCTCTGACCAATATACTAATGGTATCAAGTGGCCATGCAGCTGACTTCACCTAGGGGGATCAGGCTTCTGTTATGTTGTAGTGTGGATTGCAACACTTTTACAGACAGATAATGTTACATCATGAGCATATTATAAAAAAGTATGTCGAGTTCAGTGAAAATTACTTTCAGAATATTAATGCGATCTGTCTCATTTTTCTGAAATACCAAAGACAAAGCTCCACTCATTATGTCAATCACTGCATTGGCTTTCTCGAGATGCCAATCCCTCTTCCCATAACCCTGATCTCTGCTGCTTGATTGTTGCATTTCATGCTCATCTAACAAAAATTTGCATCTCATGAGAAGCCTTTCAAGGACATACAAAAATCCCCATCTAATATAGTTGTATTTAGACTTTAGAAGGCCACACAAAAGTAAAATGGGCAAAGGAACATCTGAGGTATTGAACGAATCTTGAGTTCCAGCTTGAGCAATTTTCTGCTGGAAGTATGTTATGCTTGACCATATATTTCCATCTCTTTCTCCATTAATTTCGGAAATAAGCAGATCACCTAACCAGATATACCCATTTTGACGATAAGAAATTCTTTCAGAATGAAGAAGAGAATGTAAAGTGGACCACGAGTGCTTTGCCTGTAAACCAATGCCATTTCTCAGAACCACACCTTCCATGTTCTCCAGAAACTTGAGAGATTTGGTTATCTGATTCATATGAGAGAACTCTTTGTCCAAATGAGTGAATGTACTTATTACAGCATCAAATTTTTCCGCTACAACTTCCAGTAGCTGCAAATATTTAAAAGAAATCAACAATATACAAAACGAATATCTAGAAATTAAACATAATCTTTGATAAACATATTAAGCCAAATATTTGAAAAAACATATTAAAACTAAAAGTGACAATAACTTCATAATCTTTAATAAAGGGTATAATGAATATAAAACCAAACTATAACTGAACTAAACCAGTGAATAACTTCATTTTTTTTTTAAAGTTTGAAACCAAAATGTATCAAAGTTTCAAACAGGGACAAATTTTAATTTTGCTCAAAGTTCGAAGACTAAAAACATACTTAACCCTTAATTTTGGCTACCAAAGAAATCCTCCCTCAAATTATAAGTTTTAATTGATATAAACCATCAACTGAACAAGAATTTAGTTTATGACTATAAAGCAACTCCCACAATATTGAAGATGTCATATAAAGTATAAATAAATTTAATGTCCAAGACAAAAGGGTAGATAAAATTATATTTATTAGAAATTTACTTTTTACACTTCGTAATCATGTGTTTCTGGTAGAAAAGCTTTTTTTGTTTGATGAAGGTATTACAAATCCCTGAGAAGCACTAGACAAATTGTTTCACATGCTTTCTTCGTAGTCCAAATTGTTAAATGTTTTTACCTGCCTTTACAAACTAATCCAAGTTGAAACCTTTTTCCTCCGTGTTAACAAAAAAAAAACAATCTTGCAGGTTTTTACATTTAAAAAAACATTAAGATTTATTATGTCCACCAACGGATGCAGAATAGAGACACTCACTAAAATCATGAAAAGGAATAACCCTTAAACTATTAAAACAACAGATAAGAAAAAAAGAATATAGAAGTACCATATTTAGTCGTTCACTATTGGGATATCTGGACAGTGCTGAAGAAATCGATCTTCTCAGAATCTCTCCAATGCCTTCTACCCCAAGTTTAACAGAAATATAAAATGCCTCAGGTGCATTTGTTTGAGCAAGTAGAGCAGCAAGAGGTTGGATCTCATCATCACTATATTCATTGACTCCAGAAGCAAAGCATGTTTCATTTATTTGATGCAGAATGTAATCAAAAAGCACTGAATACAAATTTTTCCTCTCTTCTCTTGAGCTTGCTAGGGAATACTGCACCCAACACACCAAAAAGCAAGGAGAAATCATATACTTTGAAACTTACATTGTAAGTAAGACCTTGATGAACATTTTATTCCACTGCATAAAACTAAAAAATAGAAATCTTACGACCAAATAAAATGGAAGATCTGTACTGGACCCATCAATCAATCACAATAACAAAAGTATTATTCCATAAGGGCCCTCTTTAGATAGAAGCTATAAGTGCTTTTGAGAGCTTCTCCGCAAGAAATATAGTTTTTGTTTTCTAGTTGAGATGCTCACTTCTAAGTGTGTATCCAGACAGGCTGTGTAGGATCAACCAATCACAACCAAAATGACAAATTGATGAAAGCTTAAAAGTCCCCAACTCAAGCAACACGACAATGACTAAATGAATCTAGCCCATTGCAATCATTGGCTGAAGTCCACAACCACCAGAGGATGTGTAAATATCAGCTCCAGATCCTAGAAAAATCATTTACCATTAAGTTTTTGTGCATGACAGACCAATTTTCACAGAAAATAATTTCCTTTTTGCTTAGAGGTCTTGTCCTGCAAATTATGTCTTGGTCCATTATCATTTATAAGTTGTACCAAAAATCAGACTTCTTAAGCAATAAATTTTATAGTGGAGATTACCTTGCATCTGCTTTTTCACAATCACATCTTTCTGTGCCATTAACCCATCATGTCAACCAACCTCACTCCGTTAGGGTTAAATTTGGAGATCCAATGGCCCAATGTGTCACAATCTTTATCTCTAGTTTTTTCACAATCATTTTACTTATAACTCTCCGATACTCTTTCATACTCCTAAAACCAATTACATGATCTGGAGCAGGCAACTACACCATTTCCAATACTAGTTTTGTTATTCCAATCATAGATCACCCATAATATACTTGTTTCTCAACAGATTGAAAAATGAATTAATTAAGTGGTCAACTGACGAGATAACATGTTGGGCCTTATTTGTGCAGCAAGGATACAATAATGATACAGAACAGTACTTTTGGTGAAAAGGGGGAAAAGTATCAGTGATAATAAACTCAATTGGAAAAAAGATATAAACACACCTCAATAAAAATAAATTGAACTCCACCGATGAGATCAAGTTGATCCACAAGAAACTTTGGTTTGCCGGGTACAGATGCAGCAACTTCAGGAACTTCATAAAACATATTGGTCAACATAGAAATAAGCTTACAGTGAACTAATTCTGCCCAAGAGTTCTCCCTACTGATTCTTACAAGTGCCTTCAGAACCTATCAGTAGATTGGAAGTAACTAAATTAGACAGTTATATCATAATGACATAAAGCAGTAAGCAAATAGCTATGCATTAATAACTCAAGATACAACACCTAGGGTTTACAAATCCCTGTATTAAGAATTATTTTATGGCTGACAAGCTTAAAACCATATAGCTTGCACACAGACTTAAGTGCCCAAATGGGAAACAAACTGTCTTAATGGAAGACAAAAAAGTACTGAATAACTAAAGAACATCTAGATTACAGAAACCAAAGTACTACAACCTTATAGTTTGTTTGTTTTAGCTCCTCATAGAAATTCTAAAACATAATCCAATAGCATTAAGTTGCATGTTAGGTACGTTCACCTAAACCTAAACACTGAGTTTTTCAAGCGTTCAACCTTACAGAATCATTCCTGGGGGTTAAAAATAAACATATACAACAGCTGTTCAACCAAGGAGATGATAGAGTGACTAATACCGGGACACCAAAAATTGGTTATATATAGAATTGTATATGTTCTGAATGTATTGTGTGTTTAATGCAGACCACACAATATGTATTTATGCTATTGAATAGAATCAATTGTGACACCTAATAATTAGGAATCAATCATCCTAATTTCCGAGATTATGTAATGGTTGATTTCCTAGAAATCTATCACCGTTGATTATATCCTAACAATGGTGAAAATCAAAGTGAGACAATGAAGACGCATATTCTAGGATAGCAACTATGAGAAAATTAGCACCAATCACTTGTTCCCAATAGATGGCTATGGCTCATAACAAGGAATAAAGGGAATGAAAGAAATAAGGTAGAATGAGAATATGAAAGTAAAAGGGACAGGTGACAAAGAAGAGGCTTAGAGAAGAAAGTTGACATTTATAAGAATAGCATTAGTGAAATGCTCTCCTTGCAATACAACCACAGAAAACGTCAGTTTTCAGTTCTAGATGCAGCGACATGACCTTTTGGTTTAAAAAGATGTTTGAAACATGCTCAACTTCCTTCTGTGACACTATTTTTAATTTTATCTAGTTTAGTCTGAAAAATATTAATTATTAAACTTTTACTTGTTTTTTTGCTTAATAAAACATCCCCCATCACCATTCCTTCACTCCCTTAAATAGAAGACTTAACTTCTATAGATCTACATTAAATTCCAAAGTTCAATAATTAGTAGGAATCCTCTCCCCTGACACCCTGTCCAACCTCCCAAAAAAGAAGAAAAATATTTAGCCAGCAGAATGTGCTATGAAATAAAAATGAAATTTCCATGAAATACAAATAGAATCAAATAGGAGAGTAGGGAATTATTTCTCACCCTTATATCAAGCCCTACTAAACGGTTTCTCCAGATCTTTCCTCTATCACAAACAAAATACAGCAAACAGCTGAGAGCAGATGCCCAAACAGATTCATCCTTTTCTTCAGACTGTATAAAGCAATTCATCAGCATAAATGATAATTTATGACAACAGCATGATTAAACCATTATGCTTGAAAAATGGAAAAAGCAGATAGACAGATAACATAATTATCTTAAGAACATTCATATGAAATAGATGATAAAAACGTTTTCTTTATCCACCTAAGCTGAACCAACCAGTCTGAAACAAATGCAAACCCACTCCGATACGTGAACACTACCTCAAAAACATATTTTTCTAGTTATTAAAGACAGAGATTATTTCAACAGTACTCCACTAGCTTACAAGTATATCAAGGATTAGGTACCACCAGTGACTACAACAATTACCCTTTAATTTATTCCACATTCAAAAGTGTTAGCCCCCAAGTTCTACTTAACAAATTTAAAAGAATATACTGACTAGAACATCTTCAGGTGATATTATTTAGTTAGAATGTGTACAAGATGGAAGAACTAACCAATGGCACATGTATGTTCAAAGAATTTAAATGTTCGTATTTTTAGTTAATGCAGTTATCCTGACAATTTAGTAGTCTAAAGGGACATGTACACGACAGTGTACAATGTCTTCTGTCTACATCTTAAAAGTATTAGGAATGTAAGCATCCAAATCCTAATTTATATTATAAGACACTAGAATACAAGATCATATAAGCTTTGACATATAATTCTATGCGATATTAAACAAAAACAGTTTTCTTGATGTGCATCTATCTGTACGTGGTTATGAATGTATCTATCATACTCTAAAAGTCTACCTTCGAAAGTATTATAATGTCATCATTGAATTCAGAAGTAGAACTTAATTGTTCAGATGGAAAAATCATCAAGAAACATTTGAGAAATCTGATAAAAAAAAGTTGTATTTCTTAGCATACAAAATATTCTATAACACAGCACCTGAAAGTCCAACTGGTGCTCTATGCAATTCCTAGCACATATTAATATCACAACAAATCCATCTAGAATAGCTATCTAACTCTTAAAACATAAACTAAAGAAAAACAAATTCCCAATCTCAATAATGCAAGAAAACGATGTAAACTTGCCTTGTTTTCTTATATTTTCAATCCACTAAAAAAATGTCGCATCCTAACTGTAGTTTCCAATAGAAACACATCAACACCATGTCATTTACACAGAAATTAGTATATTGTGACAAGTGTCAAAGATAAAATATTGACACCAGTCGACAGATGATCCCAGCCAAGAAAAAATATTTAGAAACAAGTAATGGTTATGTTCAACAATCTCATTTTCTGCCCAATGATACCTGAACAAGAAGAAGTAGTATCTCATACAGAATATTTAAAATCCAAGACTCAAATTTATCAATTGCAGAGCCCCCATCTGACTTATTCTGAGAACTTGCTTTTGCGCTTCCTGGCACCATAACTTTAGTGTCACTGTCATAATAGGATTCTTGAGAATATTCCTCTTCTATAGTAGAAGCATCATTAGCAACTATCGGTTCTAGGAGATGTGCATGAACCCCAAGGTTTAGAATTAAATCAAAAGCACGAACCCTGCACGCTGTATTAGGAGAACTAAGCATCTCCTGAAAATTGCATTTCAAATACATTAGTACCCGAAAATATTACAGATAGCATAGCATAACAGAGAAAAAGTCTTTTATTTATGAATCACCTCAAGCATAGAAAGAATGAGCGGAGCAGCAGTCTGAGAATTTAAAACATACCTGGAAAATAATATCTCTATGATCATTACACATAATTGGCTTGCAGAAGTGTAAAATGATAGAAATATGAAATAAAATATTAGTTCAATCAATCAGTTGCTGGAAAATTAATATGTCGCTAAACAATTTGGCACTCAACACTATAATTTTACCCAACATGAAAAGCATTATAAGTTTTGAAATACTACCTACATAGCCATATCTCGAAAATGCTTTCACATCAGTGTAAATTGGCAATTGTTAATCTAATAACCCAAACTAAAATAAAATGGACAACTGCAAAAAATACCAGTCAACAAGTTATATATTCGTACACCTCTATAAAACCATCCCTCCTTTCTGTAAAAATTTCAAAAAAACAATGGTTCCTTCAACTGTGAATGGCAACAAATTTTCAATGAGATTTGTGGAGAATATCCAATGTTATGCGCATGGGCATTGAATAGAGTAATCTTTGTACATCAGACATTTCTATCTGTTTCATGGCCGACCTACAATTTACTGTGTCTATTTTCTTCTTTATATGCTTGCGCCCGTAGCTAAAACAGATTCTAAGCACGGCATTCATTAAATTAGTGCCAAATTGCAAGAATTTCTGGATGATATTTGGGATATATTTTTACTAGCGTAATGGGGACCACCTTCAATAAAATAAATATTTCATAACATTTTTCTTCAATTTTGCAATATCAAACCCTTATCTTCTCTACTTCAAAAATTAATTCAACTCGTACTAGTTTACATTCTGTGAGAAAATGAAACTCACAAAAAATTAATATTTTAATAAAAGAAATCAGGAATATACAGTAAAAGTAAGAAAAATTATTTAGGACTGATGGTAACCAGAAAGGAATAAAACATAAAAAAGACAACAGTTAATTGAAACATACATGTCAATAACTAGTTTAATAAGGACGCTCACAGCCACATCCGTTGATGGTTTGCCGCTGTTATTATTTAGTGTAGTTGAGGCTCTGACAACATTGGCATTTGGGACAGAAACCTCTGCACAAACTGCGGCTATAACATCATGTACCTCAGTAGTGTTCAATCGCAGAGGTTGTTGCTCACTGGTCGACAAAAGAGAACATTTTGTGAGATATAGAAACACATAAATAAACTATTAACAATACTATGATAAAAAAATACTGTAATTATTAACTGAATATATATGCAAAATCTTAGGAAGCAAGGAATAAAAATGAGCAATTTAAAGAAAAAACAATTTTATTGAACAATTGAGATAAGGCAAAGAAACCCCTTATCCCCCCATCCACAAATTATCTAACTGATCTCCTCTTACTAAATGCTCTGAAAGTCCCTAATAGTTTTTACTGTACAGTTTTTCCGGACAACAACCTTGTCCTCTAAATGTAACTGTGATAGATATTTTAGAATCCTATAGATATAGTAACAGTTGATATTAGGATCAATCAAATTAGATAGAATAGTTCCTCTATTGTCTAAATACACAGAATTCATCACACACCTTCTTGATTTCCTGCTTCTTAACATGGTATCGGGAGCCTAACGAGAAGGCAACCTTAATTTGTGCTTTCCAAATGGACCAAAGGTACCCTTTTAGAAATTCTATATGTTTGCCAATTTCTGTTCCTTTTATTTCGTGTTTCACTATTCACCACCAACTCATTTTTTTCTTGCCAACCATAGAGCCCTGAGACATTTTTTGAACGCACTATAAGCACTTTTGCTCTCTAGTAGTCGCCACGCTCTATGAGCATTTTTTATCTTTAACATCAATCACTCCATTTGGGAATTCTTCCTTCCCGGTAGTCATTGCATCCTTTAAGCATTATGGCCTCCAACAATCAAAATCTCATTTCACCATTATTGCTCTCCAATAGTCATGGTGTTTTCGAAGCAATTATTGCTTCCAGCAGTTGGTCATGCCCTACAAGCATTCTTCTCGCTCTCCAATAGTCATATTGTCTGCTGAGCACTTTTGCTCTATCAAGGGGTCTTATGCTGATGATGTTTGTAACAAGCTTGACTTATATCATATATATGTCCAACGTGAGGGGAATGTAAAAGATATGATTTGAAAGTATGAAGTATATTAAAGTTGATTCTCACCATGTCAAAGAGAAAGTTATGCTGTATGAAATATCTCCTAGCTTTGTCAATTCCCGTGATCAACTAGCAAATATATTCACTGAATCACTAAGGGGTCATTGGATTAACAACATATGTAACAAGGTTGGTGTATATGACCAATATGCTCCAACTTAAAGGAGAGTGTTTGAATGTAGATATGTTAGAATCTTATAGATAAAGTTATTATTGACATTAGGCAATTAGATTGATTCTACATTTATATTATTAGCCCAAAATAGGGTTTCTGAATATTATGTAATTATGTTCTCCCCATATAAATTGAATAGCTTCATTGTGGTATAAATAAATGGAATTCGCCAGAGGCCTTCTCAGTTTCTCTCTTCTCAACATAGAGATTCCACTTGCATGAGAATCCCTGCTGATCATCTCCCACAATTCTAAACTAGTGGCTTAATTTGCTGCACTTTAAAAAGCATTCCACTTTAGTAACCTACCCAAAAGGATCATAACCATCAAATGGGTTAATCCCATTTTTCTTGCCCAAGAGAGAATCTCTGGACCACCACACTCTAACCCACTACCATATCAGTTTTCCTCAAGATGCTTGGGGGGTTGAGCCTCCTCCTAAACAAGTTCCTCATTTGCGGTGTTCTCCTATCCTCCCGTTCTATGTCTTATTTCTGCATCCATCTCCAGAAAAGTTACTCTATAAAGGGTTATAAATAGAGTGCTATAGTGGCAGAGCTGCCCTGGGAACTAAAGTCACTGCTGAAGTAGAACAGTTAAGTGCAGCAACTGTTGCAGAAGGAATAGCTACACTACACTATATGTGATTCAGAAATAGCCCTCTAAAAAAGACAATCAGGCCTTTTGGGGGGGCCTTTACCAAATAAATTCCTGGCTTACAATATGTCCTCCCCCCCCCCTATTTACTTAACAGCTCTAACTATTCCTGACAGTTTTCCCTTCAATTCTGTCATCAGAGTGTGCAAATTTATAGACAATAAGATATTAAATCATCAATAATGGCACCAAAACTACCAGAGCTCAATAAACAAGTAAAATCATACATACTAATGTAAATATTCGACTTCAGCTTAAGAAGCTTTAGGATGAAGTAACAATTACTTTGAAAGAAGTGACATTGAAAGAAGTGACAAATATTAAATAATTACATTTTTTGAATATAAATTGGAAAGCAATGATAGCAATTTCCCTTGCAACGAAAGACCAAGTTATAATTTATTTTATGGCATGCATATTCAGATATGGTAAAATCAGGTTCAAACATTTGTTGTCCAATTCGTCTGAAGATTCTCTAGAGTCAAATGATCTAAACCTGTAATGACGATACTGGAAAAGCTGTCGAGTTCTGGGACGGAAAGTAGTCACAGGAAAATCCTCCCTGTAGAAATGGAAGCGTTTAGCAAACCAAATCATGAAAAACATTGCTGCATACCAAGTAGTGAAAAAGAAAAAATATATCTTTTACACATCTTGTGGATAAAAAGAATATCAAACTGTATAGGACCAATTCAAATACTTATCACATAATGTTGCCCATACAACTAGCATGATAATTCGCATAAGTTCACAGTCCTTGCTGAAATGAGTGATAATGAACCAAAGAGACCACCCAAATTGCATAAAGATCTTATGTATGAGTGCAGATAAGGTGTATATTAAAAAAAATATACAACGAAGAGGGAAAGAACAAGAATACAAGAAACAGAGTGAGTACAGAAAAAGTACAATGACAAAACCTTAACTGACAAAACTAATTCAACATACCTCGCACAAACCAATTAATTAATCAACATGACATGACAATCCATTTGTCTTTTGAAGGATAATCTAAAATTCTAGAAACCATTGCTTTTAAATTGTAAGTACTTCAACTTCACATCAAATAAAATATTATGAAGGTAATAGTTCAGATTTTGTAATATAATATTTGGCTAAAACAACAAATTATGAAAGATTTGGCATGTCATGAACTCAAAAAAAAATAGAAAAAGAAAAATAACAGAGCAAGTTCATATAAGAACATGCCATATCTGACGAGAACCAGGTTTTATGCGCTTAGATGCTGTAATCGCTCTCAAATGGGGGCGAGCAGAATCAGAATCAGTAATTGGTGTTACAGGGGAAGACTGCAATAGCTGATCCAGGTAAGGCATATCATCAGTTCCAAAAAATTTCCATGGCTGCTCCTTCATCTTAGATTCAATGTCTCCTACAAGTAGAGCTGCGGCACCTATTTCTAAGAAGCTATGTGATGTCATGTCTTGAGAATTCGCAGCACGATCACTGCATTAACAGATGTTAATTAACAAAGTTAATTTCTGAAACGCTAGAAGATAATTGAAAATTAAAAGGTAAAGTGGAGATGTAAGCTACAGTGGCCATTAACAAGACACCTAAACCAGTATAAAGCACAGATTATTACTTTTCAGTGCCTATAGATGACATTGGTTCCTCAAGCCAGCGCCATTTCAGAACATCACCTGCGATGAACCCTAGTTCATCCATTTCATCAGCTTTCTCAATTTTCGACAACCTTGAAATGGATAGAGAACTTGAATCCTTCTCTAGTTGTTCTTGAACACTTGTGGAACTTTGTGTTTCTGGAATACTTGCAGGAGTTAACTGGGAATTGAAGGATTTACTTAGCAATGATGACAATGACGGCAGTGACTGTCCGGATGAAGGTGGTCCAGCAAATGACGCCGGTTGAAAAAGCCGTTTAGGAATGTGTTGAGACACTAATGAACGAACATAACTTAGTGACTTTACAAGTGCCTCAGAAGCAAAGGTAGATACAGGTAAAGGAGATGTATTTATAGATGTTATTGATACACCAGATTGACGATTCAAAACTCGTGACCACGGCTGAGCAGGGTTAATATCACATTCAGCAATTATGGTTGAACAAAAACGATCTATCTGAAGTAATGTCTCCTCACTTGGTTTGTATCTGTAGTAATAAGTTGTGAGTACTTAATGTGCAAATAGCAACTATAACAGGATTGTATATTGTCCAAGAAGCAGTCAAATAAGGAAAGATACAAATTACATGTTTCAGATATTCTATAAATCTACGTAAACAGCATTCAGATAATGAATATAAGATCCTTTAAACGACAAAGAAAATTAGCATAAACCTAAAGAAGTTTCACTAACCTCTTCCCCTGGCCTGAGAACAAAGAAGTTTTGTTACTAAGACAATAATTAATACAAGGAACAATGAATTCCAGGACCAGAAAGCCAACCTATCCCCTTCCAACAAAAAATGTGCATGCTATTTCTTTCTTCCTAGACTCTGCACATTTGATTTCTTTTGAGATGACACTTTGTCCTCATTTCTGTACTTTGTTCTATTCAATTAGACAAAGAAGCTATTTGCCTAAATGCAATTTTGTGCTTTTATCCCACAAAAAATGGAAAAGGAATCTAACTGCATAATTTTCAATAGAATTTAAGTGTCACTCGTTTTGCGAAGTGAGAGACCATTTGACCTTTGGATTAACTTATTCTTCTTTCATGAGTATGAGAAAAGCTGATAATCAAATTCTTCAAGAATCAGACTGAAAAGCTAGTTTTTGAGTTTGAAATAATCAAAATCCAGTAAACACTAATTTAACAAAATAATGATATAGGCATTGCCATGTCTTAAGAAACAGATAACTAGAGCATATTAATTTTTACATATGAGGATCTACCATATTATTCTATTAATTGATTATTATGAGTTCTTTAATGTAAATACATTAGAAACTTTAATGCACATCAGAACAGTAAATTTTGAAAGACATAGGATGTGAAAAAACTAATTTAACAAATCCCTTTCCCCAAATTTGAAACATCTTGCTGTAGAATGTAACGAAGAAATGAGATAACATTGTGCTCTAGTACTTTTGTTGGTACCTTCAATTATCAACTAATGATCATCTTTGTTGTTTAATAAATGGACTTTATTGACACTGAGTTTACATCACTGTTCTGCATGTAAGATTGGTAAAACAAAACGCTTCTTCCAACGAAGTACTCTAGGAGTAGAAGTTCAAGTTCAGCATAAAGCATACAAAACAGACATATACCCACTTTTTGGCATTGATTAAAACACCTACCAATACTCTACTCTTTTTGGCATTTTATTTAACATAAAGATTGACATAACATTGTGTAAGTAAATTCATATATTGAAATAATTATAGTAAAATGAAGTGCAAGTCTATGAAATGAGGATGGAAGACACTAGACTAGAGTAATAGATAATGTCCAGAAAATAGAAATCTGGTAAACCATTGAGTTTTGACATATTTAAGTAACTGAAAACATACCTTAGGAGATACCGCTTCAGAAGTGCCACACACCTTGTGACTACCGCAGGACTGACAGAAAATATCAAAGTTAGAAACTTCTGGAATTTGAAATTGTATAACAGGAAAGGGCAATAAAGAAATAGAAACAATATTTGAGGTACCTAACCGACAGTAGTACACAATAAGCAACAGTATAATCAGCTTGTCTTAGCAAAATTCTAGTACAAAGTCAATTACAATAGTTCAACTGTGGGAAACACTAACAAATTCATAACAAAAGGAACTAGATCTTCAATGAATTGAAAGGAAAATCAGGTCCAATAGCAGAATAAAACAAGTAGACAAGAGAAGGTAAATCCTACACATATATATATATATATATATGTGTGTGTGTGTGTGTGTGTGTGTGTGTGTGTATGATTGTTCACCATCCACTTCAGAGGTGCATTACCTTCTTAACCAAGAAAAAAAAATACTCAGCTACTACCAAATAGAAATTATAAGGATGTACTCCACACCTTTCATCCAAAAAATTAGTTCACTGCGTGCATGACATTGTCTTAAGTACATACATAGCAGGATATTTATCGAGATGTTTTTCTAACAAGTCTGGAAAGCATCACCAACTACCTCATGGGATAAATAAATGTAACAATTACCTGCGCTCCCTCTCGGCAATAGTATGTTCCAGAATTGCATTATAAGCCAAGTCTGTGGCTGCAGGGGCCTTCAGATAGTCCTGAAATCATATATTTAAGCTATAAAATAAAAACAAATTGGTAAAGTTTAGAATTTGGTTACTGTATATCAAATAAAATGGTACAATAATTTGCAGTTAAATGGGATTTGGTCATAGTAACGAGAGCGACAGTTATGCATTAAAATCTGTTAATATTTTAAGAAACAAAAACGATGTTGCAGATGGTGAGGAACCCCAATAATAGAAAGCTGGTGCTTGAGTAATCACCTTACATCTAAAAATACTAGACTTACTGTCGATAACAATCATATTTGTTGCATAAAATATATGTTAGTAACTTCAGTACAGATGGTACAATAAATGCAAAAAAATATTGAATGTGACATCAGCATTACAACATTTGCAGTAAATATTAAAATTTTCCCTGCTGATACACAGCCTGCATCATGAGTTGAAAGCAAAACAAGAATACTCATTATTTTCAGACAGTACTTTCAAAACTTCTTGCACCTGATCACAGCATTACTCAGCTGTTTAAAATCATTAACTTACACGAACAAAATTAAGAAAAAAACGTTCAGCATCATACACACACATAGATGTATGCATGCATACTATATATGTATATGCATATGTATATGATGATAAAAAAATGACCATTACATCAAATAAGAACTCCACACAGAGTACTTTTTAAACTTCTCGCACACATGCACGGCATTACTCAGCCATCTGAAATCATTAGCATACAAGCAACAAATTTAAGGAAAAACTTCAAATGTCACGTTGATAAAGACGCAATCATCACACTAATTACGAAAACCATATCCGCCACCCTTCATAGCCTACACATTAAAAATTAAAGACGACATTAGCAGTTAACTAACTTCCAGAACTTCGCACAGGAAGTTGCTATGGTGCCTATCAAGATGGGTATAGCAAGCCAGGAAGACTTTTCAAGCAATTACTGAATACTAATTATATAATTAATGCAAAAGAAATATTAAAATGATTGCTCATATACACAAAGGGGATAATAGCTCACTAATTTAGCTTATCCAGTAACTTACTGTAACTAATGTGTAATTTTAACTGAAAGAAGTTTAACTCATTTTACTTTTATTTTTCCTCCTATCTATAACTAGATAGACACCTTGTATGCTAAATAGGTAACATGCCCAGTGAGAAAGAGTGTGTACAGAAGTAATACCCCTTCCCACAAGTTAACCTAAAACCAGCCACACAACATTGACCAAACTACCCCTCCTCCAGCTCAGTAACAAGATTCATATTCAGCTAAGTACGTAAAAAAAGCCTACTCGATCCCACTTTCTTCCCCAACCGCGAGGATAAATAACTTCCTATTTTTACATAATAACAGAAGTGAAAAAAAAAATGGTAACTAACGTCCAATTTTTCAAAAATAATAATTTCTAATAAAAAAATAATTTCCAGCAACGGTGTCGTGCGAAATTCATTTTCCAATTTTCCACATCCAGTGCAACACGAATCACGAAGCGAAGACGAAGAATAGAGAGAGACCTGAAGAGTTCTAGAAGGTTCGTTGGATGGAGAGAGTGTGGAGGAGAGGCAATCGGCGACTGCTCGCCGCAAGGGTTCCGGCAGCTTCTTAACGCCGGAGGATCTCAGGCGCGAAACCCCGATTAACTGCTGCGGCGGACGCGAGGGACTGAAGCTGGAAGACATTATCGGATTCGGCTGGATTGGATTCGAAATCAGCGTCAGCGGAGGCGAATCTGGAAGCGCCTTGGCAAAGAATTGCACATTTGATTTCGATTGAACGATTCTCGAATAGGAGAATGAACGAAGGAGAGATTGCAGAAGTGCGTCGTCTTCGTCGTGGTGTTGTGTTAGTGAGTGCGTTTCGGTTTTGAGATTTGAGAAGGAAAAAAAGGGGAAAATTAAATAAAATTCTTAATTTTCGCGAGTGTTGTATTAGCTGTACGTAGCGCCGTAGTTTTATGAACACAACACTTGTGACTGAGCTGGCATGCGCTAAACACTCTCTATATATATTATTATTAAATAAATATTTTTTTCTCTATTATTTTTGGTAAGTTCCGTTTCAATTTCAAATCTCTCTTCCTTCTAGGGTTTTTTTTTTCTCCCCTGTACAGTGCCATCTCCTTTTCATAGTTTTGGTTATTTAAAGCTCATATACACAAACTAAGAAATGCTTAATTAAAGCAAATTTTGTTATATTTAAAATAAAATGTCCATGCTTAAACTTCTAATTATTATATCCACGTCACTATTATTAAATAGAAGCATCAATTAAATTTTAAAATGTTGAATTTGAGAAAATATAGAAAGAGGTAGCAAATTGGAGTTGTGTTTATGTGTTATGTGTTATGGTTTAATCATTTTATTTAAATAAAAATTATTACATTTTATAATTATTACTTTAAAACCATTTTTTCAGCCTAGTACTAGAAAATTAGTAATTTAACAACAAAAACTTCGTTGTCAGTACTATGTACTCTCTTTGTTCTTACATTCACTTGACTAATTAGAAGTTAATTAGTTTTATTAATGCCATTAAATTTATTAGTAATTTATATTAAATTCTCCAAACTCTTTTGAAATTATTAAGACTCATGTCTCATTCGTTTCATCTAACTATTGTTTGGCTAACTAATTATTATGAAAAGGAAATGATGGTTACATGTTTCATTTATTAGTTAACTATTTTTTATAACTGATTTTTAACTTTTAAGTAATTAAAAATATTTAATACTCTTTAACCTTTGCAATTTCACCAAAGTTAGCAAAAAAAAAAACCTTTTTGTAGGTTTAATTCAGGTACGAAATATCTCAACTTAATTTAAAATCCAATAAATGGCATTTATAATTCACTCCATATTTGACATGTATAGATAAAATTAAAATTCATTAAATTTAACTAATGAGTTTTTCAAGAATTCATTTTTCTGCTCACAGAAACAGTGATAGAAGCATGACAAATATTAAATTTGAAATATTTCAATTTATTTGGGTCCATAAATATCTTAAATGAAGAATGCTAAAGAAGTAAAAAGTTGGATGTATTATTAAAGTAGACCAAACATCACAATAAACGTTACAGTTACACAACATTGAACATCACTGACCTATTGGACTTAAGACGGCCCAACATACTGAGTTGCATATTATGGGATAATTATCCAATCCACAATAATTTTTCATGAATGTTAAGAATTAATTTATAATATATTAAGTCAAAAGTTATAATTTATAATTAGAGACAATCTTTTATTTTGAAGAGTATAGCAATTTAAATGTAAATGACTTGGTCACTTGATCTCATTAAAGAATTGATGTATCGATCTTTTTCTAAACAATTGTTTCATTAAAAATTGAATTTGTAGATTATAATTTCATCTAACATATGCTATAACATAATTGTGCAACATGCAATAATAATGTCTTTCACATGTAACTTGTATATAGTGTTTTTGTATTTCTATTATGATTTGTATGTATCCAACCAAGATATTGTAAATTATATATATATATATATATATGTTCTATTTTTATTTTGAGAGGAGTGATGAAACTTTTTATCAAATATTACATTTGTCGATGTTTATTTGATTGAAATATATTTTATCACACCTTGTAGATTGAATTACATTTTAAAAAAATGGAAAGTTGATTTCATGTAATGCAAACTATATAAAACTGTTTGATACAGAAACATTTGTCTCTAGCATAGGCAACCATGCTTACATTAATGTGTAACTGTCAGTTCCAAAACATCTACAGTTTTTACTATATAAAATTTTTCAAAATTACTGAAATTTTCACCTCTCAACGAAGTAGTAAGTTTTTTTCTTCTGATATGTCCTCGAATACACTATTTCTTATTTAGGGAACGAGTGAGGTTTCAAAAAATAGTATATTTTACTGAAGCTATTGTTATATGTGCAGTAACCTTAAACTGGTGGAACAGAGAAAGTACTGTTGTAACATCCCTGAAAAATCACAGTAACTATAACATCTTTCTCTGATCTTTGTACAAGTGTGGTGTCTTTATTTAGTTGGATTTTGGGTTGGTAATGGTATTTGTTTCTTCCTCTATCATACATTTCAAAAATTGTTTCCAAGTTGTATTTACACACATTATCCTATTGGCATTGGCTAGCAGAATGTGAAAAACCAAAACCAATGGATTCATCAAATGGTTAGATTCTCCTTCATGGCAAGAAAAGATCCAACTATTTTTCCTCCCACATCTGGGAACTCTTCTTGGTCTGGAAGTGATCTAACCTTGCCCTTTCTATCAACATCTACAGGGTATTTCAGTAGATGCCCTTTCATCTCTGTTATTTCATCTGCTGCAAATTGTTTCCAGTTCATTTCTCCCATTGCTCTGATCCTAGTTACACATTCAATACTCTCAGGTTGCAAGAAGCAGTCCTCAATTGTTCCTGTATGTTCTGCCCAAAGTGACATCCTATATCCATGGATCTACATAACAGAGATTCACAAAGTATTGATGTTAGATTATGGATGGTTGCATGTTAATGGATTCAATAATGTATTTGCTAAAAAATCAAATCAAACAACACTATTATATAATTTTCTTTGAACATTAAGTATACCAGAGTCAGAATGTGCATACAAAATCTCATTTGTATCAAGCAAAATCCCATTTGATGACCTCAAAATAATACCTGTGAGTGTTTTATTTCTGACTGAAGTGAGTAATCTTCTGCATTTAAGTTGGGTAACGTATCTGTTTCAGACACGTATCTACTTTAGGGTATCTTACCGATAATTATCTATGAAATTTCTAATCTATAAAGCGGTAATACTTTATGATGACAATAATTTATAATTTTTATTTTGACAACATTTAATACATATGATTTTAATTTAGATTCCCACATTACAATCATATATTTATCATGTTAAAAAAATTTGTACATTTTTCAACATGCATATATATCACATATTGTATCTCATTATATTCAAAATAAACGTATCGACGTATTAGATACGTTTCGTATCCAATACTCGTATCCGGATCATAGTTTCTATGTAATATTTTTACATGACCATGAGATATTTAATGAAATTCTGCAGTTTCATCTTTTCAACTTGAATAGCACAAGTGAAACATGAAGTTATTATAGTAATAATATATTAGAAAACATCAGTAGCCAAATAGTAATGTAAGAAACTTACTTGACCGTGTGGATAAGTTTGTGCTCTTGCCCATGTATAATGAGGTTGATAGGCGCCCATTGCAATCTCACTGTCCCTTGTTCCTTCCATGGAGCGCTGGTTGATGTTTGCAGACCCCAGTATCACATATTCATCATCAACTATCATGCCTTTTGAATGAACATAAATCATGAAACGTCGGCTATTTCTGCTAGCCACCTGAAAATAGACCACGAACGTACAAAAGCTTTACCAGAGCATTCACTAAACAAAGATTGCATGCCCTTAAAAAATGAATAAAAACATTATAAACACCTATATGGATATTGAATAAAAATCACCAAGAAATTTGGATAGAGCATTAGAGTTTTTTTCTCTTTAGATCGGCAATGTTAATTGTTAGTACTATCTGATATATTAAACTTCTTACGTTCTGATTGTCAGATAGCAGTTTACTTGATAAAATATCAAACACCTATCTGGAAGCCTTTACCCCCTTAATATCTACATTTGGTACTAGAGAAATCTATATGGGATCCTTGTTTCACATAATGACATTCATAAAATTAATGTGGTATGGTAGCAGAAAAATATAATTGGAAAGAGTGAAACAAGGTAAAAGGGGTGTTAAAAGTAACATACTTGAGGACTATTTGCTGGGGGAGGAGCTCCTGTCACAGAAACTTTATCATACATACTGATGACTTCTCGATTACCAAGACAGAAAAAGTTCAAATAATCTTGTGGAGAAAATGCTGCTTCAAGCCCAGCTTCAACCAAAGCCTTGTAAATGGTCTCATACATCATTTGCATTGTTTTATTCTGCAAAAGTAGGAAAATAATTTCATATCAACAAATGCAATAACCAAGTACCACCATCTGCTACAACATTTTTTCAGTTAACATTTGGCAATTACAAGTTCTCAACAGTTGAGTCTTACCACTCATTTGATTGAAGATCAAAGATTCCTTAATTAGAAAAATTTAACGGGGTTTGATTTATTTTTGTCCTCTAAACAATTAAGCCAAAAAGAAAGAGGATGTTATTCTAGCTCTTTAAGATGGTCACAATGGTATTCCTTTTTGAATGACTATACATTATAATCCTAGCCAGAGAGATGATTGATTATGTTAAAGAATATTATTTGATTACATTGTTCAAGGAGATACAATATGATTCGAGAGGGAAATATCTCACCCAATACTTTTTGTTACTAGATATTGATTCTGTTCCTTGTTATTTCTATCTCTTCTTCATTATAAACAAGAATTCTCATGTGTAAAAAACACACAATTACAAGTAATAATTTCAATATGGTATAAGAGCCTTTTCAAGTGAGGTTTGTTGGACTATCATGTCACTCATTCTTTATCAGACCACCCAGACTCAGTGTAAGAAGCTTATAAGAGATCCCAACAAAACTCATAAAAATAGACTCTATTCTAACACTCCTGGGCTTCGAACGTCTATAATGTTGTGAGTGACCATTTTAATGGATATAAAATGGTCTTTGATTGTAATAAAGTAGAGCTGCTAGAGCATATAAATAGATAAAAGTTTTACCTTATAAACTGATTTTATAAAGTTGAGTGAAGCTTAAACTAGCTTTTAAGACTGTACCAAAGTGGTAACTGATTTTGTCACCCTGATTTTCTCTTCAGGTAAACAATACTTGCTGTGCACTTCTGCTCTCCAGCAATTGCACACTCAGTACGCATTTTTTTGCTCTCCAACAATTATCATGCCATTCGAACATTTTTTTTATTCTCCGGGCAAAAGTCTTGCTCACTGACAACTATCCCACACTTCAGTAGTAGTCATGCCCTCTAAGCATCTTTTGCTTTCCGACAAATGTCATAACCTCCAAACTTTGTTGTGCTCTTTGGCACCATTGTGCCCTCTAAGTATTTTTGCTCTACGATAACCACCTCGCCTTCCAACCATATTTTTGCTATTCAACTAATAACAGAGGAACCTAATCCAAGCTTAGGGTTTAGGGTTTACTACAAAAATGTTACTCACAAAATACATTAGAATCCTTTTTGAGTAAAACGACCATGAACCACATAAAATAGAAGACTGGAATACAAAATTGATCTAATATGATAGTGATAGAGCAGACATATAATTTGATGTAAAAGTGAACAATTTCAAACTAAAACCAATTCAATAGTTCAGTCAAATCCTTGCCAAAAGTAGAAACCTGGTTTTCATATTGTGTGTTGAATCATACCTGCCAAAATAGAATCCTTTGCGTGGCAGCCCCTGTTGGAACTCCTTCTGGCCACATGGGAATAACAACATACACTGCAAATCTTTCGTGTGCTTTTATCTTTTCAGTAATCTTTAGAGCAATTTCCATTGGGATTAAGTTATCAGCACCTGCCAAAACAAGAAAATTAACATATGAAAGTGTTTCAAAATAAATTTGTGCCACCTCATTGACAATGTTTTATCCTTATTCACCCAATAAGTGGTTGAGAACGCAGAAAAGATACGGTTGATAAAGGCTTGCCATGGGCATTCCTATAATTTATTTTTCAACGAGTTTTTTCTGTAACGCCTAAAACAATGTTCAAATTGAACATTTAGCTGTTTATTTTATTTCATCAGGGCCAATTCTATCTGTTCTTGTAACTCACCCCTACCTTACGAAACTAATCATAAGCCTTAGTCTGTAATCTGTGAAGCCAATGTTCAGATTGGTCATTCAGAAATATACAATTTCCCCCCTTCAACTTGAAATTAGTAAAACAAACAGCAGTTGAAAATATCCAATTCAACATAATATGATCTTGTAGTTGTAATATACTTGTGTTACTTCTAGGGCCTTTGCGGTATAATCCAAGTGACATGCTGCACATCTGAAAGATTTTTTTCTGTTACCTATTGCATAGTCTATTCGATTAAATCAGTTAAAGATTAATTCTACGAGATGGATTCTGGTTCAGGATAATTTATCTGCCTCAAAGTTGATACAGTGTTAGTTTATGTTCTACATAATTTCCAAAATAGTATTGAATGCAATTATAAGCAGCAATTATTCATAAAGAGGAGTTCCATACCAAGGTCTTTATGTTGACCCCAATTGTATGAGGAGCCGATAAAATACTGATTCTCTATATAAATGTAATGTTGTGCAGCACGAATGGCCTTAATATATGCTGTATGTATGCTCATGTCAATCAGCACATTCTTTCCGCATACTAGATTCTGGAAAAATACAAAAAGCATTAATTCCACTGTACATATAGCACAAATTTATCAAAGTTTAACAGGTATACCAAGTCTAAAAAAGAAAAATTGAAAACCAGGATTTTCATTCACCTTGCTTGTTGCAACTTTTGGATCCTTCGGAAACCCCTTAACCGAATTGCCCTTAACCGAATTGGAATCAATTGAACGAAATATCTACATTCCAAAGTAAACAGAATCAATAATTTCACCTTAGAGCAACCTAGAAAATAAATGGTTGCATTATTAGATAACTAATTACCTGAACATGCCAAACTTCAGGATCATCTTCACCAACACTTGGAGCATCATTGATGCCAATAAAATCTGGAATTCTTTCCAACCTTAGCAAAGCATCATCGTATGAAATTTTCAACTTTTTAATCCCGTGAGGTTTTGAAGCTCTTAACCAGCGCTCCTCAAAGTTAGTTAAAACATCATAAGCTGCTGGACCATCAATTTTAGAATGCAAATCATGCCATGGCTCCCGCGGACAACCACCAACATTACCCTGTCATGAAATTTACTCTTATTATAGCAATTAATTGGTCTGGGTATTTCAAATAATAATAGTTAGAAATTGAACCAAACAGATTTCTAACTACAAATTCCACCATGATATAAATATACTGCTGAACATTTCCTCCGAAAACTGTGGCTTTTATTGATAAATTCCAGTTGTGCAATTAGGGTACTTGAATATAAGTAACAGTATATCAATGAGAGCTGCACTATACACCGCATGTAGTGATGAAAAAATTTATCTTTCTTATAAAAGAATGGAAAATATTTTTTTTACAGCTGCTTTCATTCATTCTTTGCATATCATATCAAGAAAATGATAGAAAACCGTAGCTAATCTTCATTGGTCAACAATGGAATCTGAAATAGAGATTACCGTGAAAGTGGGGTTGTGGTAGTCATCCTTATGCGTTGTATTCAATGTTCTAAAAATAGGGTGGTGGGGAGTATCGTATCGCCCGTCACACAAATCAAGTCCACCAACAAATGCTATAATTTTTCTTCTATTATTTCCAGCATCAGCATCAACAATAACAGTTTTCTGGTGATGTGTATATATCGTTCCAACTTCCTAATAAGAAGACCAAAAGAATGTTGAACTTTGAAACCAAAATTGTAGATGTGATAACATACCAAAAGACACAACACAAAAGAAAGCAGATATAACAGCTTCAAAATCTAATGTTGTCAAAAGGTATGACCCATGAAGTTTTAGTTTCATTTCTCACTGAACATAGAGCACTTTATGGGGTTCCAATTGTTTTGTGTGCTGACTAATTGGTAGATAACATAGAGCACGAGTGAATTGAAATTATTCGTTGATGTACTGATCTCACTATCTAGCACATGAGTTGTAATCAACAAGTAAATGCATTTGACTAATTTATCATCAACAAGTATGCAGATAATACACTTGCAGACTCGGCATATTAAATCCAGTCCAATCATCACATTCACAATTGTGCCACTGTATAATTCAGGAATCTACCAAATTTGATCACATTATCAGCTTAAATCATAATATATTTAAGTCCCAAAATTTCAATGTCTAAAATAATGACATCAAAGAGAAACAATACTCCAGCACTAGCGTAGACAGTTGAGCATAAACTAATAAAGAATATTTCAATTAGAAAAGTAGTTGTCAAAACCAAACCTTTTGCTTGATCCAGCTGTGTCGTTTACCACTACGAGGACAAAGAAGCACTTGCACTGAAGAGTGCTTGAAAAATCGTCGAGTTTCCTCATCATGAGTTGCCATGACACCATCCTAAACATAAAGTCCATGAGTCTCTCAAAACTAAAGCTTAAAGGGAAAGACACAAATAATATATTCATTATTGATAAAATAAATATTCACTCAATAATCTTTATCTTAACTGAAATAAAGTAAACATCTGTTGTCACACATGAAAAAGTATTAAGGAAGAGGATAAGAGAATGGATTGTTGGGTCACTTGATTTACTTATTTTACCATCTAATCTAGTCAAAAGCATTGCCCGGTCAACGAGTAACCAAGGTATAAAATGTCCCAAGTCCAAATGTATACAAGTTCTACAAATATTCTACTCTGATTTATTTAAGGCCACCATCAGCCAACGGAAGGTTAAACAATTTTATTAATAGTTATGAAACTAGTAACCAAGAAAAATGTTTTAAGGAATCAGTATCCCCCCTTTGCTGCTCACTTGCTCAACAAGTAGTATATGACTGTCTCTTGAACAACAGTTCATTGCCAAAATCTATTTCTTTTCATTTCTTCAATTCAAAGATGCAAAGTCCAGAAAAATATAAAACGTTTATCAGATAACAACACAGAACAAAGATATGCATGTGTGTAGACAATTGCTAATAAAATCCTACCAGCCAGTCGAAGCATGGCAATGCAGAGATATGTAAGAGAAAAGGTTGTTTTACTTACTGTTTTATAGCCTAAAATGCTTCTTGATGTAGGATCATCCCAGATAAGCAGAAGCACTCTTACTCCTTCCTGAGATTTTGACCTTAGAAGATCACCCAAGGTATAATCTGGAGAATAGCGAGCAGCATCCCTAACCAACCTTACTTTATGCCACACTGACCAACCTGTAATATAAATCAAACGCCGAGCTTGACTTATGGCGTCAAACATATCTTGCCAACACTTTCCATTCGCATAGTACATCCCACTGTCAAGCAACACATTAGGGAGCATTCCATCTGGAACATGAGCATCTTGATACAGAGTAACAGTTCCACCTCTCCTCAAAGGAAAATATGTTCCAGGAACCCCCACGTATTCAGGCCCTGCTCCAACTCCTTGGTGATAAATGCTCAGTTTCTCCATAGGTATGTACTGAATGGATAGCCTCAGGACAGCATCTTGCTTACATGGCTTCCCATTACTATTCAGGATAGGGAAAAATCCTTCAACTGTTTCCCCTGAGTATATTCGCTCCACTGGAATTGCCACAATGCCAATGAGCTGTGAACCCACAACATCACTGTCTTTAACAAGAAAGTGTACTTCTGCAGCATGATGTGCAACAGGAACATAGAAATGTTGCAACCAAACAGGGTTCTCAGAGTTGCTGATGACATAAGTCCTCCCAACTACAGCATTGGATACTAAAATCGATACATAAGGATCACTAGTAATCTTCGAATTCATAGTTCCTTCAATTTTATTGCTCACACTACCAGGCAATTTACCAAACATATCACCTAAAGTTTTGTGAAACATATCCATATTTGGAAGATTCTTGGCTTCATGGACCCATATATCTAGATTTCCATGGAGGAGCAAAACTCTCAAGGACCCTTTATTCTGCACTGGAACAAGCTGCAAACGCTCACCATACATTGATTCATTAAATGAGCCAGAAAAATCTGAAAGCTTAGAAGAACCCATCCGGGTGGGATAGGAGGATCCCCACCCGGAGAAGGAGTTATTAGAACATCCATAAAAATCCTCCTTCTTCTGTTGCAACTTAGGAACTGAAATGGAATGCATAAGAGGATGCCCTGCAGACGCAGGAGGTGATGCAGGAGCAGTTGGCTGGCCATCAGACAACCTAACATTGCTCATAAGATCATCCAAAGCTGGGTAAGAAGAACCCTGAGAAGGCTTCAAATTGTCACTACTTTGTGACACTTTACCTCCTTCAACCGCGCTTGTGTGATCCTGCCAATAGGGACTAGAGAAGCTATTGGTGCCGGAATGGATATCATGAGGCGGCGAATAGGCCTCCTTTGGTGGATAATAGTATTGAGGTGAACCATGTTGGTAACTGGGCTGGTGAAAAAGGGGAGGCCTGGGAGATCCATGATTTGGTGGAGGCACATGGTAGGGATAAGGATAAGTGGGAGGAGGAGAATAAGATGGAGGAGGAGAATAAGATGGTGGAGGAGGAGAATAAGATGGCGGAGGAGGGTGAGAATAGTCCATGGCGTTAGGAGGGTAAGAATACTCAAAATGGCCAGAATGTGAAGATGGTCTAGGAGGTCCATGGTGAGAATAGTTGAAGGAATGTGAAGAAATGTAAGGATATGAAGGATAAGGAGCGTGTGCATATGGATCAGGAGCTGAAACTGGAGGAGGAGGGTATGGTTGATGAGGGTTGGGAGGGTACCCATATGGGCTTGGATACCGGTATGGAGAAGATGATCCATAGTTATCCATCACACACAGAAATTATCACTCTTGCGAGATAAAACTATAGCTAAAATCCCAATTTGATTCCTCAACACAAAAGGGTAATGTAAGAAAGACAGCAAAAGATGAAATTGGAGCCAATCAAACAAGAATCGAGCCAATTGAATTTGAATCGATACAGCAGATAGGGATTTCAAAAGGGAGAAAAGTGAATTGCTGTGATCGAAGGATGAGACTGTAGGTGATGAAAATTTTGGAGGGTATTTGGATGAAATGAATAAACCCAGTAGAAAGAGAGAACCTGTTTACCTTTGTGGGGAAACACGACGAAGAAGAAGAAGCATTCAGGGAATGAAAGTCCACGTGGAATACTAGCATGGCACGTTATTCAATATACCAACCTCCTCTAACATTTTTTCAGTTTTCCAAGTTAAAATTTTCGTCGTTCCACCTGGGCAATTTTGATTGGATGTTACCACGGTCTTACACACCTGAGAAGAAATCTTAAACTTTGTTTAACACGACAATGAACAACGACGGAACTTGTGGGATTAGAAAAATAAAAACTTGCTTCAGTAATAAACGGTGTTTTTCTTTCACTTTAATACTTCATGAACCAAATATACAAGTTCGTGTGAATAGTTTAGTGCCATTGGATTCAACTATGGAAGACTTGGGTTGTTATAAAGTTGTTAGCAATAATTACCGATAAAGAAGATTGGTAGAACAGTTCAATCGGATTCTTCCAAGAAGTATTAATGATTCTCACTTTAGGATCAAGTATCTGATTTTACTTTATTTTCAACAAAAATAACCTTTTTTCTTTGGAATATCATAAGAGATACTCGGTATGAAAGGAACTTTTAGATTTTTAAGGATCTGAAGATAAATTATTTCTCATGTTAGATTAATATTTTAAAAAATTTCAAGGAATCATGTTTCCTGATAATGAATTTTGACAATTCTTTTAAGAAAGCATTTGTGTGGAAACTGGACAAACTAACTTTCTTGAATTGATATCAAAAGTTTAAGCTGAAAATACCATATTATCTTTATGAAATCATTTAATATTCTAATAAATTATGAATTATAAAGATCTTAAAAAAAAATACGTGTGAACATTATTTATGAGAGTCTAAATGTCTTTACAAGATCTTTCTTTTTCCAACATTGTTTCTCGTCTTTAGTGAGATATTAACGTTTAAGTCTTCAGATAAAATACATATGGTAATAAATAAATAAACTGTTTTATATCATATATATAATTTTTAAGAACTTTTACTTAAATGAATCTATACTAGATAGGTTAGATCTAGTCTTGGAATATTTACAGTGTACTAATCTTAATATTAATCTTTTGATTATTCTAATACAGATCTTAATCATGGATCCAGATGAGCCACGAGGGATCACACACCATCATCTCCATCCTATTTTGTACAAATGTATTTAGCAATATTTTTTACTAGTTTATAACTTTTATTATTCATGATTGCGATTTCCAACAATATAGTTTTTGTCTTTTCTAAAACGCGTTCTAATTATGAACATTAACAAAAACATTATTTAAAATAAATAAATATAGAATTTTTAGAAAGCTTCAAA
>Ga0214544_1001557_pt1 | contig 47830 bp, 28 predicted proteins | sample CNSS3metaG_FD_160074 | JGI IMG/M metagenome (GOLD analysis project Ga0214544, IMG submission 160074) | Root nodule microbial communities from cowpea collected in UCLA plant growth center, Los Angeles, California, USA - CNSS3 | ecosystem: Host-associated > Plants > Roots > Nodule | place: USA...
TTGTGATTTTGGTTTGTATTTGGAGTTTAACATAATTTGGAATTTTATTTGGATTGTATTGAAGTTTATTTAGATTTTAATCGGAATTATAATTTAGTTTTCTTGAGATTGAAGAAAAAAAATTGTGGATTTTTTTTTAATTAAGTGAGCCAGTGAGTCAACCCGTTTAACCCGTCAACCCGTAGTGGATCGGGTCGGGCTCTAATTTTGTTTGCTCGCTAATAAGTGAGCCGGGTTAGGTTGACCCACTAAGTGACCAACCCGTCGTGGGCCGAGTTGGGTTGGATCGGGTGACCCGTTTTGACAGCTCTAATTTACACCAACAAACTTACCTTATTTGTTGATGTATTCGTTGATCAATAACAATGATGAATATGTTTATTACAGGTGAAAGAGTAGAATGTATATAGATTTAGACATGTATAATTGAGTGACTCTTTTGTTCGACATCTGGGTAAACTATGAATGTCACCTCGTGTGAAGATCGAGATGCAAAATTGGACTGTATCATAAACTTTACCGAGAACCAATTACACACTGTGAACATTTCATTTCACTATTAGTACTTACACACATATACTAGATACACCTCCGGTGCTTAATTTAAAATATTAATTAATATAGATGAAATATTTAAGTGTAATGATGAATACATTAAGTGGTTTTCTACTACGTATAACCATACAATTGATTACATACATGCATATATATATATATATATATATATATATATATATATATATATATATATATATATATATATATATATATATAAAGTTTACATACATGATTATGTTTGTAACATTTGTGCTTATAATTATAATAACTTATGAAATACAATTATTTATTTCCTATCTATGTTATTTACCATATAAAAACATTTATTAATTCCACAACATTATTTTTTTTTGTTGAATATTAAGCGTATACGATATACTATATTAAGCAATCAATGAAATATATATAACAAAAAAATTTAATAGAAATCGAAAAAAGCATTAATATATAGGTACTGTCAAGTTATGGTATATATTGATTCCACAGTATTGTCAAACATCAAAATACTCAATAAACAACACACTGAAGTACCATAAGGATGTTTGTAATACATTGAATAAAAAGTAATGCCCACTTTTTAAATAGAAAATAATATATCTAAGGTGACCTCAATCAACTGACTTTTATAATTGTCATGTAACCATTTCTTTCTACTGAAATCCAAATTCTGAGGTTGTCCCCTTTTTGAATTCCATTTGCATGGAAGAACTCTTCCCATCCGCACGTAAGATAACACTCTTTGCGGAAACCTTACACTACAAAACTCACTTTTCAATTACTAATAGGAGCAAAAATTTATAGTTAGTCATCAGATAATATGAACAAGCAAAATATTTAGCATTCTTCTTTACCAATGATGATGATTTCACATCGTTTGCCATCACAATTTTATTAGTTGAAAAGTAAAAATTTACAAGATTATGGTCGAGGTTGAAATAATGACGTTGAACTTCTAGTGAATTGGAGCAGTATAAGATATCTCTGTATGTATCAAAATACATCCTAAACTGAAATGTATTGTCTCTTATGAACTTCAAATGCAGAATGTAAGGATGCTGCAATTTATAATAATGCGTTAATTTTATAACACCTTTACAAAGTTGCCGGTACCCAAACTCATCTTCCTCAAGAATAAAAAACTGCTCATTGGATCTATCAATTTAGCTTGACCTATCACCATTTTATGTTTCCAAAACTAAACAATCAGATCATTTAGATGGATGTAATCCTGCAAATAATCAAATATGTTAATTGAAATAATGTATTTAACATTAAATTAATTAATAGTCTATAAATTTACCTTCTTCACTTTAAGAGCAGTACCAAAATAGTTGAAGAATTTATTCGAGAAGCCTCTGGCCAAAACGAATGTAATTTCCTTACCAATAGGATATATAATATCTTCCCACATCATATTGTAAATTCTAAATTCAAACAGACAGATTCTTGTGTAAGGAGTAACTATAAAATGACTATTTTTCATAAATGGAAATGATTTTTTAACTATTAAATTTTCACAATTTTCTTTTATAACTTTAAATGGTATTTTCTAAATAATTTTCTGTTATTTTATTTTTTTATTTTTAATATTTTAAAATTATTTAGAAAATAACATATCATATTATAAGATAAAATTATTAGAATTTAATAATTAAAATATCATTATTTTCTTCAAAATATACATTGTCAATAATTTCCCTACCAAAACAAAATGATTTGGTAAGCACGTTACTGTTATAGATTGTGACAGTAACTATATTACCATTTGGATCAATTAAATTATTTGATCCCATTATAATATCTTTCACTAGTATCGAAGAAAGTTATCTTCGAATTCCACATCATCTTGTACAAAAGACAATTAACATCTTAGTCTATCCATCAAATACACAAACATCCAAAACATGATAGGTATGACAATTTCTGCAAAAAGACAAAACCTACGAATTCAATAGGATTATATATTTCTAACAACATTTAATATATCTTCTTAAACAAATTCACTATGTTAAAAAACCTAAGTTGTTTCTTATTACAATGTCCATAAGAAAATAACCACAACATAACAGCTACAGACGGCACTAGTGCAGGAAGGCCTTTTGGCAGCGGTTATTTTTCATATTTTGCACCGGTTCCCGGACCGAGGCATATTGGGGCGAGGCCAAAAGAGGGTAGCATTTGGCCTCGGTTGTAAACCGAAGCCATAAAGTCCCTCTTCTGCCTCGGTTGTTAGGTCTAACCGAAGCCATATGTGTTCATATTTATACATTTTTAAAAAATTCGCTCACGTTTTGGCCTCGGTTTTAGTATGACCCGAGGCCATATGTCCCTTTTTGGCTTCGGTTTGCGTAGTACCCGAGGCCATATGTCACCATTCTCAACCGCATTCCATGGCACCCACAAACCGCATTCCTCCCCAAAGTCATAGATTTTCTCAGTCATTAAGATTATGGAATCTAACATGAAAGAAGAGGAACAAAAGTCCCTGTTTCCTTTCTCAACTCCTCTGCTTGTGCACAAGTTTCACCTACCATCTGCAGAAGGAGAAGACAAATTTTATCATCGAACTAGCTAACTATTGTTATGAGGTTATGTTGGATTAAAGAATACAGACGCCACCTACCGCATATGGTTGCGTCGACGGTGGGTTCGCATCGCGTCAGGCCTTTCGTCACAGAAGGCTTCGCATCGCAGTGGTGAAGCTTCGCGCCACCACCTATCTGAGTCGCAACGATAGTTTCGCATCACAACGGGTTCGCGTCGCGGTGGTCTTCGTTTGCGTCTGTCTTGTGTGGTTTTTTGCAGGGCTGTCGCAGGGGCACCGATCTGGACTCGCGGTGGTGGCGAGGTGCCTGTGACGCGATCTGATCTGGACTCGCGGTGGTCGCAGCGGTACCGATCTAGTTCACCGATCTTCTTCTTCCTTGCGAAGTGTCTGGGACGGTGGCTAGGGTTCAGGTTCCCATCTGGTTCTGCGACGACCTCGACGCGGTGGTGACGAAGAAAAACACGATGCTCCGCGACGCGAGGAAGAAATGGAGGATAGCAGTGCACGCGAGGAAGAAATGGGGTTCAGTTTTGAGCCCTAATTAAATTATATGGCCTCGGTTCAATTTAGAACCGAGGCATATAACCCCTTTTTCGCAACCTTTTTGGCTTCGGGCCTTCTTAACCGAGGCCTAACACCCCTTTTGACATCGGGTTTTTTGTAACCGAGGCCTATAACTGCTTTTGGCTTCGGGTTTTAGGTGAACCGAGGCATAAAAGTTGCCTGTAATTGCAAAATTGCCACCGTGTCATTATAGGCTTCGGTTCCTTGCCAACCGAGGCCTATAAGGCGAGGTAAAAATACAATTCTGCACTAGTGCGGACCTTTTCTTGGGTTGTTGATGTGGCAATTTCTTTGGAATGCTTTAAAGGAACTTGCGACCAAATGGCCCGCGTTCATTTTCAGTTGAACTTTGTCTCCAGCTTTATGGAGACATCCTCATCTATGGAGACATCCGTCACGTCGTACGGTCCTCCGTTCGGGCGGCCACACCACACTACAACAAAAAAGCTAATTCACGAGGGAAATTAGCGAGGAAAAAAATTTCTCGCTATTTAGCGAGGGATTAGTGACAAAAATAATCCGTAGCTAATTTGTGAGGCAATTAGCGAGAAAATTTATTTCTCACTAATTTCTCGCTATTTAGTGAGGGATCAACAACGAAAAAAGTTTCATAGCTAATTAGCGAGGGAAATTCGCGAGAAAATTTATTTCTCACTATTTAGCGAGGGATCAACGACCAAAAAAGTTCCGTATCAAATTTGCGAGGGAAATTAGTGAGGATATTTATTCCTCACTATTTAGCGAGGGATCAGCAACAAAAATGACCTGTAGCTAATTTGCAAGAAAAATTAGTGAGGAAATTTATTCCTCACTATTTAGAGAGGGATCAGCGACAAAAAAAAAATCGTAGTTAATTTGCGAAAGTAATTAGCATGAAAAATTATTCCTTACTATTTAACATGAGATCACTGAAAAAGAATCCATAAATTTTGTTTCAAATTTTCTTAAAATAAATATCTACAAAAGAATACTTGTAGTTTTTATTATAAAATATTCATGAAATTGTTTTAGAATTATTTTTTATTGTGAACTATTTTTCATAAAAAAATATCTATAAAGTTTTGGAAACTATTTATATTTAAAAAATTACAAATTCTTTCTCAAAAAAATATCACTAGAAAATCAATATTAATACATACAAATTTTATAATATTAATAATATTAAGAATAATATTATATTTTTATATATTTATTTTTATAAGTAAAATGTTATATTTAAAATCTTAATAAATAATAATAATATTATTATTATTATTATTGGGCTTCTCAGATACTTTTACGACATTCTCACTCACGAATCACGATCTTCACTCTCACCAACAAATAATCACGATCCTCTACTACAGAACCCTAACCACTTCAACCTCTTCCATGCAATCAAACTCGTTCTCCAGCGACCACGGTGCATTCCTATCGGACCGCCTCCTGTTGAGCATCTCCGTTACTATCCGGTCTAATTCCCCACTGTTATTCTCGTTGAAGAAAATCTGTGGCACCGTCCTTCACGCCAACAACCTGCACGCCGTAAAGGTTGAAATATGTCACTCGGAATTTCTCGTTGTCGCTGCCGTCGTTATCATCCTCCACAGGCTGGAAAAGCAAAGAGATGCGCTTTGCGATGATCCTCAACATCTCCGTCAGTGAGAACGGGGATCGTCTCACTCGCCCTGCCAAGGCACCGATTTTTTTTTTTTTTTTTTTTTTTTAATAATTTTTTTATTTTTTTTTTTTTTTTTTTATGGCTCCGTTTTTTTTTTTTTTTTTTATTTTGTAATAATATTATTATGTTTTTCATTTTCTCTTTTGGGCTCTCTTTTCTTCGCTCTCTCTAACTAGGTAATTAGGTGCTCGAACAACTCAATGGCCAAACCTATGTTTTCTCCAAAGGTATTCTCAGTTGTTGTTTTTGCAATTGTTAATACTCTGGTTTTGGATTTTGATGCAATTGTTGAGATCAAACAATAATTAAAGTATTGCAGATTACATATACTTTTAATTTTCTTGGTTTGGAATAGCTTTTTTTTTTTTTCTTTCAACTTTAGAATTCATCTTTGTAACTTAAAAAAAATGCATGTTAGTCCCTATGTTTAAACTTCTTCATGCCCTTGAATACATGCTTTGGAAGAAAAACGTGTTGGTTATATATCATGTTACCAAAGAAGCTGCCAATTTGTGAGTAAAATGTTAATGTTTGCTTAATCATGTATTCTAAGGTCTAATTTCGAAGACAATTTGTGATTTGCCAGGTGTGTTGTCCTGTTTTCTCAAATCACATTTTTTAGGCAAACTATTGATACTATAAGTTCAGAATACGAAGATTTTATATTTTGATAGTTTATTATCATTAAAACTTGATTTTAGGAGATGAACGGTAGCCTAGGTTTAGAATACCCTTTCAGTGGTTTAATTAAGTTGATTTAGTGGGAAAATGACACATTATGTCATGTTAAAATAATAATATTAGTCATGTTAAAATAATAATATTAGTGGGAAAATGACACATTATGTCTGATACAAGTATTATCACCTAGTCTAACTTTTTTTACCATTGAATCTGATTCATAAATTTGTTTCTGGTCTTACAAGTGTTAGAAGTGATTTTGTGGGAATTTTGTTATTGGCAATATTAATGAAAGAACTGTATTGTACGTGTTCAGAGGGATTTTCTGGAATCAGAGCATAGCACCACTATTCAACCCAATATTTGGTTCGCTATGGCTGCTACACTAAACTGTTCCAGTACAATAGCCCCTGTAATGGACACATAGCACTCTATCTATACCACTTGAGTGACTTCATCAAGACTTTACCCAATATAACTAAGTTTTTCGAGGAAGGGGCTAGGTGTTTTTATTTTGTCTTAAAAATTCCCTCCTACTACCTATTGGCCCTTGCATATAAAGTTGCTCATAAAATATGGGCACCAATATCTTGTAATTTTCTATTATAATTGCCATCATATTTTCTTGAAAATAATATGTATATTTTAAAATCATATGACGTACTTATTTATAATAGGCTCAACCATGGAGTTTGTCTAGGTAGTTTATTTTCTCCAAGCATCTGATCATTAAAATATCTATATTGCCGCCATATTTGATTCAAGAACTATAGCTATAAGCCTTGGCTATACAGATTCCAAGTCCCGGTGGTTGTGACTTCTCAACAAGTACAATTTCTTACTTTATTAGCCACCTAAAGAATTCAATTCATAATGTTTATCTTCATCTTTTTATATTCATCTTTGAATCCAGGTTTGGAATAGTTTTTCAAAATATCTACATGAGATATTTAACATTTTTTTATCAATCTAGATTTTCTAAAATTTCTTGCTTCGTGCGTTAACTTAAAAAGAGAATTTCTTAAAATTCCTAATCCATGAATGGATAATAATATGAGGTTTTAGCCACCAACAAACAACTATCTTCTAATTCTTCAGATTTCAGTTTATAATAGTATAATTCTGGAGTGATAATAATTGGTAGTAAGTAATAATTACATAATATGAATTATTGTTACCTTAATTTTACTAAGTATATTATCAATCATTTATATGTTCATGTTGTTACGATTACCATGTCTCTCAAGTTCTAGGCCTCCTAAGACTTTATCGGGTAATTTTATTACTTAAACTTAATTTCCTTGATTGTGTTGCTATAGAACAGTATAATAGGACTTATATTGGTGCTTTTGCATCAACCAGATTATGCGATACCTATTCTCTTGTGGTAATGGTTGTTTGTCAATTATTATTAAGTGAAGAGTTTTGCTTGTAGATTAGTCGGAGGAACTTTTTCTCAAGTTAAATGATTTAAGAAGATATAGACGAACAATGGATCAGCAGTTTAATGCCCGTTTGTAGAGGAGATTTCGTCACACGTTGTTTCCTCTCTGATGGGACTCAATTCTGGAAACTTCTGATCACATCCCCATTTCATAAAGAGTCATGTTCCAAAGATGAAAGTATTCCTTTGCAACTACCTTATAGAAGCAATTCCATGAATTCAGAGGATTCATTCGCTGAGACAAGCAATCTCAAGGTTCAAATTGAAGAAGTTTACTGATTTGGTTGTGGGGATAGCCTGTAGCAGTTGTTAGATGATATAATATTGTGTTTAATAGTTGGGCTCAGCCCATTATGTATTTCTGGGATTTGGCCCATTATCAATATAAATAAACTGTCCTTTGTGTAGGGTTTACACAAAGGAGATTAATCCCAAAACCCTATTTCATCTTATTTTACAGCAGTGTTGTTGGACTTCGGGATGCTTCTCAATTCCCTCCACAAACTTGCATCTTCTGATCCTGATCTTGTATGGATTATCTTAGCTGACAAATATTACACTAAATATAAAGCAAATTTGCTTTATATTTAGCTGGATATTGCTTTCACATGATTTACTCTCAACATCAAATGTATAGCTAAGATATGAATTAACGTGTAAACATTATTTCTGGCTTTTCTATCCTATTGATGCATCATCCTTTCTATCCTATCTTATTATGTTTGGTGTTGATTTGGATTAATTTATAAATGATTTTTTTGCATAGAAATTAACTTTTTAGAATTATTTCAGAAGAGAATTGTTTGTAACACTCTTTTTGACACATTTTTTTTAATTCCTTTACATTCAATTTAGTAAAAATTTACAAAATTTTATTTTCTTGCATGTTCGTAACAAATGTGGCATTTTTTCAATCTTTTGTGGTTGTTCAAGCCTCGGCTTTAAGTAATATGGTTAAGACATTTCCTCTTTTTAACAATTAACTTACAAATTGGCTTAGTTTTCCATGAATTAGTTTAGAGATAAAAATCTTCTTCGATTCCTCCATTGCAACAAGCAAGAATTTGCTATAACCACTATGCTAGATATGAGTTAGGGATTTGCTACAACTAGTTTGTTAGAGATTAGCTAGGGATTTGCTACAAACATTTTGCTAGAGATTAGCTAGGGATTTGCTACAAACATTTTGTTAGGGATTAACTAAAGATTTGCTATAAACAATTTGCTAGAGATTAGCTAAGGATTTGCTACAAACATTTTGTTAGGGATTAACTAAGGATTTGCTACAAACATTTTGCTAGGGATTAGCCAGAGATTTGTTACAACTAGTTTGATAGGGATTAGCTAAGGATTTGCTACAACTAATTGGCTAGGGATTTGCTACAAACATTTTGCTAGGGATTTGCTACAAACATTGTGCTAGGGATTAGCTAGAGATTTGCTACAACTAGTTTGCTAAGGATTGGCTAGGGATTTGCTACAATCTTTTTACTAGGGATTAGCTAGGCATTTGCTACAACTAGTTAGCTAGGGATTTGCTACAACCATTTAGCTAGGGATTTGTTAGGGATTAGCTTGAGATTAGTTACGGAGTAGTTCCCTAGTGACTTAGCTACCTATAATTTAGCTACGATTTAGTATCCTCGCTATTTCCTCGCTATTCCCTTGCTGAATCATTTAGCGAGGGATTAACGATGGATTAGCTTGGGATTATTCCTCGCTAATCTTTGAATTTGTTGTAGTGCCAAAACTGGATCAGTAAGTTAAAAGTGAATTAAAATAATACAAGTCAGTAATCAAGTTTAAAAAGCAATTGGGTCATAATTAAAAAAACCCTAATCACAGGCCCATACCAAAAACTATAAATAGGCGCCCAAGGTAAACTGGTGAGGACTTTTACTCGCATTTATTGTTATATCCCGATCGGACTTAAACTAACTTAAGCATCAAAGTCTTTTACACAGATACCCCGATCACCGATTAACCGAGCAGGAAGCAGCAAAGGAATCGAAAAAGAATTGAACAACTAACTAAGGAGAACATCAGATAAAAAGACTTAAGAGTAATTTGAGTGTTAGAATAGGTGTTTGGTCCCTATACCCGAAACACTTCCTATCAAAACAACAAAAAAACTAGCAAGATGACAACTAATGTTAGACGAACCAAGAAAGTTGAGCTTTGCCTAATGTGTGATAAGACAAAAACTTAGTGACCAACTCATAGGAACCATTCTTTGAATAGATGACATGCATCTACCAAAGATAAAGCACTCTGACCTCCCACACCAATATCAACCACACAAACCACATTGAAAGAAAACTAAAGATTGCAGCTCAATCTCCTCAATAGAACTTACACATCCAAAATATAAAAAGAAAAAGTTGAAAAAAGAAAAAGGAAAAAAACTTACTGAAAATTGTATTGTGGCAAAAATGGTGTGTGATCCCGCTAATTATTTGAATCACTCGTATTGTGTTATAGAGAGAACAACTGAACACAAGGGATATGGAGTTGTCTGCGAGGAGAAAGAAAATATCTCGTTAACATCATTGTTTTGATTATAGAGTATTTAACAAAAATCGTAACCCTAAATTAGAGATTTATCAATTAAACTTACATTGAACCAATACAGAACAACAAAGGGGACTACCAACTTCGATTTGAGAATATGAGAGTGAACCTCAGGGAGTGGGTCTTGAAAACAACAGTGATTTTCGATTACTCGTTGATTGTTTCAAAATGTACTAAGTGGGTGTTTTGAAATCAACGAAATGTAAGTTTGGAAGGATTTGGAGTGAACCAAATGTGAGGTTGAGAGGGTTTGGAAATATATAAAACCAGAGGAAGATGAGAGAAGAGAGGGAATAGAAATTAAGAGGGAGCGTGGAGAAGATGAGAGGTCGAAATGTAAAGGTTGGCAAAGACAGAGTTTCTTAGAGGTTCGAAATGTAAACTTTCGTCTAACAAAAAAATTTAGAGGGAATTTGGCGTGGGAACTTGAATTCCAGAAAAATTTAGTATTCAGATTTGTCAAAGAATGTCACTTAAAACCGCTATATTTTACAAATAAAATACGACAATTTTGTAATATGAATAAAATGGCAGTCAAATCCACCGTATTTATATGTAAAATGTGATAGTCTAAAAAATGTCATATTATAATAATGGTTGAAATAACTGTTATAATAAAATTGTTACAATTTACATGATTTCTTTTTGTAATGTATACATAAAGAATATATCGCAATTAATATTTTTAAGGAAAATGCCCTAAACTAAAATATGTTCCCATTGACATAGTGAACATGTATAATATAGTTTGTTTCCAACTCATAAAAGTCCATCAAGTGTCCAATTCCAGATGTTATAAAAACCCATATTCATATTCAGTTCTTTCAATACAAAGCATATGAACCCTACTTTCTGGCTCCATCAATTCAATCATCCTCTTTGACAAATATGTATCCCAGTATTTAACAAAAAGTTCGTCCAAAGAGGCATAATCCTGTGAGACACAATGATCAAGTACCAACAATAGTATCACAAAATTAAATAGCAGATCACGCAAAAAAATAATAATAATTTACACTAACATTCAAATTATGGATTTTAATTGTAAACCAATTGAAAAACATTTTCTAGCTAAAATGTTCCCAGAGCAGACAACATTTCCACAGGTAGGAAATATTCTATTTCAACATACGACGTATACCTAATGCTAAACTAGAACATTCTGTCATCCAAGAAAACTGTCCCGATATAGTGTATGTTTTCCAACTTATAAAATTTCAGAAATTCATTACACTAGCAAAATAACCCTTTTCAATAAGACCCCTTTGAAAATAAATTTTCAACACATTGCCCATACGATCTTCGAAATAATTCACTCCCTGTTTCAATTTATCCTTCCAATAATGCATAAAAGTATCATTAAATTCGATGTATTCCTGTTGATGAACAGATTTTTAATTACAACATAAAAAATTTACAGTAACGGTGAAACTCCAACTCAATCGACTAACATTACTGGAGAAAATTAATAAACAACAACAATTACCTTCCCAGGATGAAAGCATGATAACTAATTTTGGACGTCTTTGCTGAATACTCCTTCTGATACAACCATGAAGGTATCCTTCCCTTTTTCTCCTAGGCTTAAAATTTGTCTTCAAGGACCACAGATACAAGAAACAACTTTTCCCTTCTTAAAGTAATCTTTTCAGTATATTACTCCCACTATCTACAACTACCAATTCTACAATAATAATAAACAATTTTTTATTTTACAACTAATTTAAAAAATATAATTTACGTATCCCTCTAAAATTGGAATAACTAATAACTATCTAACATTTTAATATATAAATAACATAATCATAATAATAATATTTTCTGAAATCAATTTTTTACTAACAAAGGCAAAAACATAATATGTTGTTATTTAATCTAAAACAATATCTATGACTAATTATAAAATAGTTTAAAAGAATTATTTAAAAATATAATAGGTTGGTAGTCCATCTAACATAATATCTATTAATAATAATCATATTATTATTGCTAAGCAAATTTAAAATCATCTATTAAAACATATAGTATATTATGATTCCATTTAATAAAACATGTTAACAAGAAACAAAATTATATAACTTATGTTTTAATAACAAAATACTATATGAAAGCCTATTATAACAAATTCAAATATTATTTATTTTACATCCATACAAAATTTTTAAATATTTGTTACAACAAAATAGTAGTATCATTTTAAATATATTGTTTATGTAATAAATGTATCAATACATCTTTCGTAATACTAAAATATCAATAGTATCATTAAAAATGTGTTGTTAGTGTAAGGCCGAGTTTTTCTACTGCCTTAATTTTGAAGGGCTGCCCCAATCTAATAGGCCTAAGGGCTGGCCCATGAGGCATACAAGGCCCCTAAGGCAGCCAAAACCCCTCACTTCTGTCATTCTTGCGAAAACAGTTCCCTCACACCCTCTTTTCTTCTCACAGAACGCTCTACTAGGGTTTAGCCCTAAGTCCTCTTCGAGCTAGCTCAAATCCATTTTCTACTCCACGTAAGTATCTCTTCCTAGCTGATATTGGTCCCCATTAATCACCCTTCGTATTTCCAGTTAGGGTTTCATGATAACCCCATTTCTTGGTTCTGTTCCACTTTTTATTTCAGCTCTTTAGTTCGTTCCTAGAGATGTTGTGCTCGTTGTCGTGCCGTCAAGGTCCTTGCTAACCCTTTTCCAGGTAAGGGAAGTTACGATTTGCGTCTTAAGCTATATTGATGAGTTTTGTGGCCATTTTTCATCATCTTGTATGCCCAATTGTAGTTATGATGCTATGAATATGGACTGTGTGCTTGGTGCGATTAAATGTTTGATCTGTGCGTGCGTGAACAATGGAGGGTTTTGCTTTTCTCGCCCAAGCGACTTGTCTAGCCTAAGCGAGATTAGCAGTACTCGCCCCTTTTTGCCTGCGGGAGCTGTCGCTCAGGCGATAAGCGAGAGCACGTCTCGCTCAGGCGAGGAGGTCTCTCCTAAGCGAGAGTGCGTGACATGGCCACTGTTTCTCTTTTCAAGCCCTCGCCTAGGCGAAGGGAGATCGCCTGAGCGAGAGACTCTCTCGCCTGAGCGAGACTCCTCTGCCTGAGCAAGAGGCTGGGCGAGAATGCACCAAGTTCTGTTTTCTCTACTATTCTTGTATGATTAATATATTTTGGATGATTTGGTTTGTTTAAAGCATGAGATGAATGATGTGTATGTATGGGATTGGTTCATGGATTTAATATGATGAGATGGTTATGGAGTTGATATGAAATATGAAGGGGTTCATGGATAAGCAATGATGTCCTTGACATGGTATTGGCATGAGGTACAATTCTGTATTGTGGATTTGGGAAGGATGAGTTGTTATTGACTCAACATGGAATATGAATGAGGGATGGTTACAAAAGGTTGATATGAAATTGATGTGTGTGATGAATATTACGTGATTGATTGAATATGTATAGTATGTGGTCAATACATAATTCCTTGAAATCTCTAGGTGAGATCTCAAGGTCGTGCTTCAGTGGTCGAGACGTAATTCCATGGCTCCTATTAATGGGAGTTCATGGTGGTGCCCCATCTATATAATTTGGTAAGGATTCAAGGTAAGGATGTATCTTGACACTCTAAGGAGTGAGTTAGTCTCACTTAGAGCGGACTGACTCTTGTGGTGAGAGTAGCAGAAGGCCTGAAACCATTAAGGGCTAACCTTGTGTGTGGGGGATTGGAAACATTGTAACACTTGTAACACATAGCTCGGGGGTGAGCAACTCAAGGGTGAGCAGAGATATTAACCACAAGTGCAAGCATTCGATGAATTCGACTAGATTATATGTATCTGGATGAGTCGAGTCGAGTCGTAGTGTATTGATTGGAAGTTCATAACATGCTTGGATGATTGTATGAGTAGTTGACTGTGAAAGTATACCTGATTACATGATAAAATCACTTTTGGCTCTAGCTTACCCTTTTGTTGTTTGTTGTATGTTTTATATGTGTCGTTCTCTCTTTTGCGATGATCATCAACTTGTTGATGTGAGCATATGCGAGGAACACCCGTGGTCAACAAGGAGGTGATGGTTCCACTGCTTAGCCATCTGGGCTGGATTTTACTACTTTGGGCTTTCTTTTGGGGCTATGACCCATGTACTAGTCTATCTTTTAATTTTCTGTTTTGATTAGTGTTGCACTTTGTATCTGGTTTAGTTTTGGCAACGTGGTGGTATGCCTTGGATAATTGTAAGGAGTTAAGTTTAAACTCCAGGAATGCGCCATTATATTATATTAGTGTTATGCTTCCTTTGATTATGTTTATTAATTAAATGGGGTATTATTGTTAGTGTAATAAATATATCAATACATCTTTCGTAATATTAAAATACTCAAATCGATCTTTTAACTAATATAAACTATAACCGTACAAATTCAAAAGAATATAGACAATAAGATCCATGCCTACGCACATGTCTTATTGTCTAGTTTTTTTGATAAAATTATGTGTTTAGATGAATTTGGGTCTTTTAACAAACTCAATGAGAAAGAGAAACTAGTCACTCATTTATTTACTAAAGATAATTTTGTTGAGTGAAAGTTATAATTTTGAGGGACACTTTTCGTCGTCGTGAGAATTCTATTAGGGCCAAATAAAATAATTAACGAGTTTTCAAAGTTTTGCGACTTCTACGTGAGAAAGATAATTTTTAGAAATATTTGATAAAGTAGACAAGTCCTTTAAGTTAATGGAGCTTAGATGATTACAAAATAATTTCTTTGTCAAATGAGGAAAGTCTCTGGTTAAAAGTGAAATAGTATTAGGCGAGTTAAGAAAGAATGTCTAATACAACTGATGTAATGATAAACATGTTTTACAAATCAAAATGTATAGTCTGTATATGTGTCTGCATTATTGATATTCAAGCTTCATAAGTTTGGCATATACAATAGTTCAACTCTTAGCATTGGACGAGGCTAAGCAGTGAATAAGTCAATGCATTAGACGACATAACTAATTAGACAACCTATGTAACTAAATGTCATAAGGCGTTAGATGATTCAAGGTGTTAGGCAACCCAAGAAAACTAATGTATACAACTTGTGTGAAAAAGAGTAAATGCTTTATTCAATATACTTTTAGAAAATAACATGTTACCTAATTATAATAATGAAGTGATTTTTTTTTATGTTCCATGAATTTGGAATACAAAAGGATACGTGTATATCCTAATAATTGTATACTGTAAAGATAAGTTTGTTCTATTGAAGATATGTCCAATATGTTGGTTACTGCGGTTTCAAAAACAGTTAATGGAAGTAGTGTTGATTAAGAAACAAATTGTCCCCTGCTAAGATGTTTTGGTACTTGCTTATAATAGCTAGTTTTAAACCATTATTTGCCATTAAAGGAGGACCAAAGATTGGGGAAATTACTCCACTTGGCCATGCTTGATTCGTCTACTACACTAATCCACCCTCTTTGTCTAGTTCTACAATTAGCTTATTTTAAGGCTCTTCTTACTCGTTTACCCTCATGGCCTTACACACTTATATGCACATTTTGTGTACCCTACTAGCACTTAGCACATAAATCTTTGTCCTTACAATCTCTTCAACTAAATAAGTTTTCGTCATCGAAGATGTATTCCCGAGGAAATCACTTTCACCATATTTATTCGTTTTCTTCTAGTAAGGTTAGGTGTTGCAGGCAACCTTCGATAAGTGAACAAAGTGGGGGTATAAAATGGAAAAGGGGAAAGGTGCTACTTTAATTTGTGATGATCATAGATTGAATTTTTATTGATCAAATCCACGTCCATTTTAGATCCAAATAATTTGATCAGATTTTTGATCCAAGTCCATTTTTTTCAGTAGAACTAGAATGATTTTTTTTTAAATCTAGATCCAAATATTTGGATCAAGATTTAAATCCAAATCCAAATATCTGGATTAAGATTTAAATCCAGATCCAAATATTTGGACCAGGTTCAAAATCAAGAATATATTTTTTATAAAAGAAATTTAAATTGAATTTTCTAAAACTTGTATTTTTAGGGCCAACACCATTGAATTTGGCAATTTTTTTGTCGGAGGAAACTCGGCCGAATTTCAACATGGGAGGGACTCGAATGACTTTCGGTCGTGGCTGACTAGCCAAATTTTGGGCCAGGGCCAACTCATCCAAATTTTGACCAGGGCCGACTTGACTAAATTCGACCGAATTTTGACCGAAGCCCACTAGGCCGAACATGACAAAATTTTGGTCGCAACCGTCTTGGCTTAATTTGGCCAAATTTCGTCTGGTGTCGACTCATCCCAATGAGATCAAATTTCGGTCCAGGATCGGCTAAGCCAAATTTTGGTCGGGATAACTTGACTGAAGTCGGCCGAATACGACAAAATTTCGTATAGGGTCACACCGACTCAAATGAATGTAGCCAAATTTTGGCTAGTTCTTCTCTACCTTTATCTAAACCCAACTAAAAATATAAATTGAAAATTTGGATTACATTTGATGGGTTATCCCTATTTGAAAATCTAGATTTAAAGAAAATTTGAGTTTTTTCCCACCCGAACTTTAATATTAAATATTGAAAGAAAGTAAAGGGCGATTGATGAAGAATATTACAAAGGGTGCTCTTTATTTCAATTTCCATATAAAATAATTGAAAAGAAGAAAGTAAACAAAAAATACTTAGTGAATGACCATGAACAACTTTCAAATTTAAATCAGACATCTCAATACAATGGTGATTAATTGGATCCGGTTTTTTCAAACATATTTTGTATAAAATATCAAACACTCAGGGTTGGCCACCAAATATACATATAATGGAACATAAGTATATGTCCAAATATCATATTTATCAACGAATAATAACATGGCATGATTCTAAAATGGAAAATGATTTTCTGAAAACTAAAATTTGACAATTTTCTCTTACAACATGAGGTGACATCTCCTAAGTGGCTATCCATTTTTTCATTTACTTATTTCTATATATTCTTAAATCAGTTAAAAGATGACACTTCAAGTTGTAATAGAAGTTGTCAAAATTTAGTAGTTAAAATATCATTGTCCTTCTAAAATTGTTATCTCACAATCAAACTGAATAATATTCTTCCAGACATATGTATAGTAGTACGTGTAGAGATTGTCAGAAACTTTTCTATTTTCCATACCATTTATTTTATTTTATTTTAAATCATTTATCTTGCCTCAAGCAATGTCTCAGACATTTCGTTGAGAGAATACACATCCACATTTCTTGAAGAAGAATCTGTCATGGTTGTCAAGTTATTTCTTCCCGTGTAAAATCCAGGTTGACTTGGCTCAGGCAATAACTTTTCGCCATTCAACATTAAAACAACTGAAGACATGTTTGGCCTATCCTCTGGTCTCTGTTGTACGCACAACAAACCAATATGAATATATCTTAATATTTCAGATGGACCATCTCCAGTGTCAACTAACTCATCCATTAGTTCCATTGGCCTTTTTTCAATCCATAGTCTCCATGCCTATGAAGAAAATACATGAAAACCATCAATAGATGTTAAAAAATTGATTTTTAGTCTAATTTAACCTTATAAAACCAATATGTAACATGAGGTATGCACCTACTTATAAATTATAAATTGATCTTATATTTAACCGATGTGGAACTTCCAACCATGTTATTCAAAAACTACCAATGAAAAAATATTCAGTGTTTCATGAGAGATCAGGGTGTTATTAAATTTCACTTTTAACTTACATGTCCAAGAAGATTTAGCTCATTGTGTGGGTCACGAAATCCTCTATTCTTCCTTCCACTGATTATCTCCAGTACAATTACCCCAAAACTAAATACATCTGATTTAATTGAAAATGATCCATGCACAGCATATTCGGGAGGCATATAACCACTGTGAAAAAAAAGCATTACTCAGAAATGAGAATTTAGATTTGTACATAGAATGGGTAAGAAAGAAACAAGTATAGAAAAACTTACTATGTTCCCATCACTTTATTTGTGTTTGCTTCATCTTGATCTAGGTTAAATGCCCTAGCCATACCAAAATCTGATATTTTTGGTTTCATATTGTTGTCAAGAAGAATATTACTAGTCTTGAGATCTCTATGAATGATTTTTAGTCTAGAATCTTGATGAAGATAGAGAAGTCCTCTAGCAATTCCATCAATAATTTCAAATCTCTTTGCCCAATCTATTGATGAACTTCTTGCGGAATCTGAGAAAATTCACCACCATGTTACGAAAAATATCACAAATATTGGAAAAATTAGATTCTAACAAAACCCCCACCAAAAATAAAGTAATCCAAGCTTCTATTTGGCATGAATTCATAAATTAGCAGTCTTTCATCTTGCTGAATAGAACAACCAAGAAGCTTTACAAGATTGCGGTGTTGAAGTTTTGCAATCAACAATACTTCATTCTTGAACTCATCTAAACCTTGTCCCGAAGTTTTAGAAAGCCTCTTAACTGCAATTTCTTGCCCATCTGGTAATATTCCCTGACAATAATTTCATAACATTCAAGTTATTTCTTTGTGAAGATGAATGATAAGTAAAATTTAATTCATACCTTGTACACCGGTCCAAATCCCCCTTGTCCCAATTTGTTACTTTCAGAAAAGTTATTTGTGGCATTGGAGATGTATAAAAAGTCGAATATTGGTAAATCAATGTCATCCTTCTTATTCTTGTTCTTCCAGTAATTTGTTTCTGCTACTTAAAAATGTATCAGATCTTACGCAAAACAAAGATATAATAGAAAAGAATTTTCAGTAAAGTGTAACAAAATTCAGAACATAAAAATGAAGATTGGTTGTTATTACATTCAATCATTGCTCAGTTTAAAGTAAAATATAACACAAACTGTTGTGGCAATATTTAATCATTATGAGTTCACCTGCTTGCTTGAGTTTATTCCTGTTGAGGCAAAATATGGACCCAAATACTACAATGGCGATGATGAATATAGTGCAACCAAGTATAATTCCTCCTATCTTCCTGTTGAAGGCGTGATCTAAAAGATTAAGAACATAATCAACAAATACACAATTACACATTGGACCATTTACAAAACATATAACTAGAAACAGATATATATAGAAATTCTTGTTCAACTTAACCTTGAGAACATAATACATGTCAATATTTTGTGGATGATTTCAAAATCAATAGGGTGAAAAGGAAAAAGGAATAGAGCAGAAATTGGGAATGGCCGCACCGCGTTCTCAGTTTAAGTAATGAAATGAAACGATACACAAATTGATTTTCGTGAATCTTACCATAGAAGGTACTTTTTTTAGCACAGTTAGTAGCGACAGATTGTATTTTTTGTATCTTAATGGAAAATACTATGTTAAACCTACCCTACTATATGTGGGGTATACTTATTTCTTCTTTAAAATTTTCATTTTATTTGGAAAGAATTACATAATGTTTGGGCTTGGAATGATAACGTTTTCGGATGGTGGGATCAACCCATTTTGTAAAATTAGGTTCATATTTACAAAATCATCCAACTTAACTTCGATTATTTTTCTACACCCTTCTGTACATTTTTTTCTTTTCTTTCTCAATTATTTCCTTTTATTCTTTATTAATCATACATAAGAGTTGAGGCACACATTTGTAACTACAACTAGGATGATAAGAGGACAGGTGGGTGTGGTCCCTATATATGCATAATCACTAAGACAAAAAGTGTTATAACGTCACCTAGTTAATCTCTTCTAAAGAGAACACGGACGTCAAAAATGATTGATGGCATTTTTGTAAATAAAGAATCAATTTTAACGCCTGTCCAGAAAATCTCCGACGTCCTTTAACGTCTGTTACTGATGCGCCCGATGTCCCTCCAGCTTGATGTTTGTTCCCCATGCGCCCGACGTCCCGTAACGTCGATTTCTTCACTAATCTGACTTCCTTTAACGTCGATTTATATCAGAACTGATGTCCCCCTTCATAAATTGATTCACAGCACCGCAAAAACCTAACTGTTTCTCTTCTTCGCGAGCCATCTCTGTCATTTGCCGGCCAGCGCGACCTTCGCAGGTGAGTTTTCAACCATGAATCTTGTTGGGTTTTGATTTGTGCACTGATTTAAGCATTTTGAACCGATTGGATTTCGTTTTAGTCTCCATTTTACATAAATGCAGGGTTTTCCCTCTTTGCACCATGAATTTTTTCGCCGACAGCCCACCCTCCTCTATCTACATCCTTGTTTTTTCTACAAGAGGTTAGTTTTTCATTTTCCTCTAATTCATGTATGCGTTTATTTTATATATTTTTTTGGCTTGTTTTTTTATTAGGAAAATTATGATTTTTGATATATTTGGAATAAAATTAAGATTTATTATAAGATGAGTTGCATGTTAAAATGATTTTAATGTATTTTGTTGGTTTTTTTGGCTTATTTTTTTTTTATTTGAAATTTTATGATAGTTGATAAATTTAATTGATAAATATATTTTATATTTATTATTAGATTTGTTGCATGTTAAAATATTTTTATTTTTATTTTTTAATATTATTATTGCATTGTTATTTTATATGTGAAGATTTATTATAATTTTAGTTCACAATATTGAGAGAACCTTAGTTCCCATTTGAGATCTAGTACAAATGATTAAATTTTTAATTGTTTGTATTAGATTTTAAATTGTCTGATCGGACAATTTGAAAAAATTATTTTTCATAATTGCTTATAACGTGTATATTGAAGTTTATGCATAAATTTGATAAAATTTCGATTGAGGCAATTTGTGTTGTTCTCTGGATGCATACTTGATTGTGATCATGATTGATCTCTTTCATTTCGTGTACTTTAGAGACCAATGCGAAATGCTGTTGAAATTTTGTCAAATTTATGATGTTTGACTTCTTCGTATACGTGTTAAGAAATTATGAAAAATAATTTTTTCAAATGGGTAGGGTAGGGTCTTACCTTGTGATAATTAAGAATTTGAGATTGATGAAGTTTTTTACGAAAATAGTATGGATCTAAGTTGGATGAATGAGCGTCGCATCAGTGAAGAGTATGAAAAGGGGGTTTCTGACTTTTTGCAATATGCTCAAGAACATGCAATCTCTATTAATGGGACATATTTTTGTCTTTATGTTCGTTGTCTTTTCATATTCAGAATAATGAGAAGTTATACACTTTGGACTTGACATGGAGTAGTTAGACCAACCTACGACGTCACGAGGAATAGATTATGTAAACCAATGGATGGATGATCATTTAGAAAACATGGTACGTGATGTTGGGTAAGAAAATTTTGAAAAATCTCATTTATTTAATTCTCTTAAGTTTGATTCAGAGGAAGAGTTGTACCCAGGATGCGCTAACTTTACACGATTGTCGGCAACTTTGAAATTGTTCAGTTTAAAAGCGAGGAATGGATGGACCGATAAAAGTTTCACAGAATTGTTGGAGTTGCTAAAGGAAATGCTTCCAAAAAATAACATGTTACCTATCCGTAATTACGAGGCAAAGAAAATTTTATGTCCAATGGGTTTAGAATATCAAAAGATACACGCATACCCCAATGATTATGTTTTATACAGAGACGAGTTTGCTTCACTAAAGGTGTGTCCAACATGTGGTTTATCGTGGTTTAAAAAGAAAATTGATGAAAGTGGTGATGAAGACAAAGATGGTCCACCTGCTAAAGTGATATGGTATCTTCCTATAATACCTAGATTCAAATGATTTTTTCCATTAAAGAAGATGAAAAGAACCTGAAATGGCACATTGATGGAAGAAAGTGTGATAATCTTCTTCGACACTCAGCTGATTCTCCACAGTGGAAGAAGATTGATGAAACATTTCCAGACTTTGGTGTAGAGCCAAGAAACTTAAGACTTGGACTTGCTACAAATGGTATGAATCCTTATGGGAACTTAAGTAGCAAACATAGTTCATGGCCAATTTTGTTGATGATAGACAATCTATCTCCTTTGTTATGCATGAAGAGAAAATATATGATGTTGTCTATGATGATATCGGGTCCTAGACCACTTAGAAATGACATTGATGTGTACCTAAAGTCGTTGATCGATGATTTGAAACTGTTGTGGGAAGAAGGCATTGATGTGTCCGATTCATATTGTCAAGAAACTTTCTGTTTGCGTGCAATGTTCTTTTGCACCATAAATGATTTCCCAGCATATGGAAACTTGAGCGATTACAGTGTTAAAGGTCATTTCGCATGTCAAATTTGTGAAGAAAACACAAGTTATATTCAATTGAAACATGGTCAGAAAACCGTGTATACAAAACATTGAAAATTCCTTCCTCGAAATCATCCTTACTAGAGAATGAAAAAAGCATTTAATGGAAGTCCTGAGAATAAAGTTGTGACGAGACCCTACAATGGTGAAGAAGTATACAATCAGGTGAAAAACATTGATATTGTGTTCGGTAAACATCAAAAGAAGAAGACCACAAAGAAAAATATTTGGAATAAACGATCAGTCTGCTTTAATCTTCCATATTGGTGTAAATTTGAGGTACGACATTGTATAGACGTGATGCACATTGAAAAAAATGTATGTGATAGCGTCATCGGGACTTTACAAAAGGTAAAAGGAAAGACCAAGGATGGAATAAAAGCACGACAAGATTTGGTGGACATGGGTATCCTTTCTAAGTTACATCCACAATCAATTGGAAGACGTACCTACTTGCCCCCAGCCTGTCACAGTCTTTCTAGAAAGGAGAAGCAAACTTTTTATCAGTGTTTAAAAAGTGTGAAGGTTCCCCAAGGTTACTCTTCAAATATTAGTACCCTTGTTTCTATGCAAGATTTAAAGTTAGTTGGTTTAAAGTCCCATGATTGTCATGTGCTGATGCAACAATTGTTACTAGTAGCTATTCAAGCCATCTTACCTTCTTCTGTTAGAGGTATTATAACATGTTTGTGTATGTTCTTTAATGCAATATGCAAGAAAGTTATTGACCTTCGAGTGTTAAATGATTTGGAAAATGAGACCATTACACTATTGTGTCAATTGGAAATGTATTTTCCACCATCATTTTTTGATATCATGGTTCATTTGATAGTTCATCTAGTTAGAGAAAATCGATTATGTGGGCCAGTTTTCTTGACATGGATGTACCCAGTTGAGAGATACATGAAAAATCTTAAAGGGATATGTCAAGAATCAATATCGACTGGAAGCTTCAATTTTAGAACAGTACATTGCAGAAGAAGCCATTGAATTCTTTTCAAGTTATATGCCAAGTTGTGCACCAATTGGAGTTTCTAAGAGTAGACATGAAGGTAAATATGAAGGCAAGGGTGTTCGAGGAGTGAAGATTCAAAGTGTTAGTAGAAAAGAAGTTGATCAAGCCCATTTGTACATCTTAAACAACATTGTAGAAGTTATTCCTTACATTTCACAACACATTGATGAAATGAAGTCTGCATACCCACATATGAGTGAAAAATGGGCACTTAATGAACATAACAAAACTTTCTTATCATGGTTTAAGAAAACAATTTATGCGATTCCAAATGTTTCTAAAACTCTATTGAGGCTAGCTCATGAACCGAACACTGATGTGATCGCATATGGCAGGTTCTACATAAACAATTATTGTTTCTATTCAAAGATGAAAGATGAGAAAAGTAGAGTTCAAAATAGTGGGGTTACACTTAAGCTGAAGCTGTACATTTTTGCCAGTTCTAAGGACAAAAATCTAATTACAACATCCATTAGTTACTTCGGAATAATACAAGAAATATGGGAAGTTGACTATGTAACTTTTAGAGTGCCAGTTTTTAAGTGTAAATGGGTTGATAGAAATTCCGATGTGGGGACAAATGACCTCAGCTTCACTTTGGTGGATCTTAACAAGATGAGTTATATGGATGAACCATTTATTAATGCCATTAAAGTGAGACAATTGTTTTATATCATTGATCCAACCAATCAAAAATGGTCAATTGTATTAGAACGAAGAAGCATGCACAGAAATTGTGATGAATATTGTCTTTATCTACTTGAGACGACGTCTTTCTCATCAACAACCATTTAAGACAAGGTTGATGACGTAACTGATGACATTCATGCTATTCGAAGTGATCACAATGAAGGCATATGAGAGAAAAAAATACCTTATTAGGTGTTTATTTATTAATATTTTCACATTTATAATTTTATATTTTTCGTGTAATATAGTAGAGGTAAATTAGTATATTTTCCTTATTAACATTTTCTAATGATGTGTTTTTCAGGTATGACGAGCTTTGGGTCAGCAAAGAGTGGACCAGATAGATCTATGACTCGGTTGTCGAGTGTCACAAACCAACGACTTGGTAAACAAAGGTTGCTGGTCGAGATTGATCCCCAATCGAATGATCTTAGTGGCCTAGGGGAAAACGATTACCGTAGCTATAGAGGGATGTTGTCCAAAAAGAAAATCCCTATTGTGATTGCTTCGTGGGATGACGTCGCGAAGGTCGATAAGAACCTCCTATGGCAAGATGTTTTAGTATGTTTACTTAAAGCAACTATATTGTTTATTATCTTAGTTAACACATAACTTATTTGTTGATTTTTGAACAACAAAATTTTGATATTGCTCCAAACATCGAGCGAATTAGGAAGAAAGTGCTATCTTACATAGGCACCAGATGGAGGGACTTCAAGGCAAGGCTCACACATCTATATGTGTTTGGAGACAAACAACATGATACTCCTTGCATAAAGTACTCAATCTTTGAGGAGGATTGGATGTATTTTTGTGCATGCAGAGAGTGTGAGGATTGACAGGTTTGTTTATGAAATTTGTTTATAGTGACATTAGTCATACATTTTTGAATTAAAGTTAGTAAATAGTGTTATGTGTGTGATAGGAAAAAAGGACAACAACCTAAGAAAGACAAAGGCTTAATGATACACCTCACGTACTCTTTAGAGGTAGCTATGCATTATTAGAGAAAGAAATGAAAAAGTCTCGTTCACAAGCCTTAGGACTTGAGTCCCCTGACGAAGTACCTGCAATTCCTAGGTACGAGCTGTGGAAGGCTGCAAGAATAGTAAGTGCATCACGTATTTGACACCCATAGTTCATATGATTCCTCTTTATGATTAAACTTGCTTATGTGGTGTAGGATGAGTTAGTTGAGAAAGAGACTCAGGGTTCGTTTGTTGGTCATGGTCGAGACGATATACTGACAACAACGATTGGAAAGCCAGAGCACCCATGACTTATTTGTGGTGTTGGAGGTTTCATTGATCTTCGAGATTACTTTGGTCTTCCACAAAGAAGTAACGAATCCTTAAGTCAAGAGGCCTTGAGGAAGATGGAGCAACAAATGGAGGAAAAAATGAACCAACGCATGGGAATTACGGAGCAACGCTTCATGGAACAACTTCAACAACAAACACTTGAAGAAAAGCTTCTGTCCATGCATCAGCAGAATATGGAGATCCCCACTCAAGCTCCTACAGAACATCGTGTGAGCACAAAAGGCTCATGCTCTGCTGCAGATCATACTGACTACACAAGTCAGTATGAGCTATTGGTTGATGGAGATCCTCCACACGTAGTGGCCATAGGACGACAACTTCAAGGGGGCAGACTATCCATGGTGTTCCTTTACTGCCCTAGTACGCGCGTGTGACAATTGATGAAATTCTAGATCCCCATGCTCAAGTGCCTTTGCCAACATCAGAAATCCAATTCGTTGGGGAAGCTTTAGGCAAATTTATAGCTTGGCCTAAAGCATTGATGATGCCATACTTTGGCCCACAAAAAGTATCATGGCATCATATTCTAAGTAGTTCAATTTTACAATTTATAAACCTTTTGATCTTATACCTTTCAAAAATCTTTATTTCAGTCCACCCGTCTTAAAAAGCAGCATGTTAGGCGTCAATGTGTTATACATGAAGATGATGACATGGTAGAAGCAGAAGATGAACCTCTAGGGAAGCTTCTCACAAAATTACACAAATTGAAGAGAGGACTAGTAGTGCTCTAGTGGGAGTTAAGAGTATTTGGCCTCCACTGTCATGTTCCATTGTACATCTATCTGAATGATGCACTAGAGATCGTTGCGGGAGACAAGATGTTAAATATTTCAATTTTACAACCATGGTGCATGTAAGATTTTTTATTGTATTCTACATTTAGAACATTGAATTGGTACTTTTTAATTTATACCTAACAGTTTTATTGTAGGTACATGAACAAAGTAATTGTGGAACAAGGCTCAACTTCCATGTATGGATTCATTGAACCTCAGACCATTCAAGCTTCTGGAAACTCACCTTATCACGTGAAAAGTTATTTGCAAACATGGATGGCTAAGACAAACAGAGATTTACATTGCGTGTAAGACCTATAAAATTTAAGTAATTAAATAAATAGTTAATTAATAAATACGGGTAGAGAGAGCCTTTATGGCATTAAATTCTAACTTGTATGATGTGGAAAAGTACTAGCTCAAATGGTTGAGAGTACTTTATTATGTGAGAGGACTTGGGTTCAAGTCCTATGTATGTCAATTATGTGTTATTTATTTGTTATTATACTTTTATATATGTGATCATGTTGTGGAATGATATAATCCATGAATTAAATTAGCTAGTAAGAAACATGAATTGGCTTGATGGTTTAGCATTGACTTGGCATTGGAATGGTTGTGGGTTCAAACCTTGATGAACCTAAATTAAACTTTCTTTTTGCCAATATTTCCTTTGGCATAAAGGTGGAAAGGCATGGAAACCCTAGATGGCTAAGGAGCAGCCAAGGGTGGCTGAAAAACAGACCATAAAGATCCAATAAATGGTAATTAACATCACCATTATTTAAATTTCTATCTGATTTTGAGTTCTAGATGAGGAATCGCCTGGAGGTACGAGCCTGACCGCCAGGCGACATATGTATGCCAACCCAGATTCTGGGTGTTTGGATGAAGGGCTTGGTAGGGCTGATCAAGCCGCCAGGCGACACGAGCGATATGTATCGATATTGATGATTTTGGGGTTCTGGGTGATTTCCAATCGGGGAAAAGTCTGTGATAATTGTTGAGGGATGATCAGATGTTGAAAATACTATTGAATATCGTGTAATTGAAGGTTAATTTGAATGAAACAGTGCAAATAGGTATTAAGGTTGGAAAGTTTTGGAATTTGATACTACGAGACCAATTGGTGGTGTAATGTTAAGGGGAAATTTTATGGAATAGGTGTGGTTTGTATATTGGACTTCATGTAGGTGAACTATCGTGAGAATTGGGAAAAAATGGACTCTCGCTGGTGTAGTGCAGAATTCTGGAATTTGCCAGAACTGGTATACCTTTAAGGAAAGAAGGAGTTACTGTTTGGTGGGTAGATGTATTGGAAAGTTGGGGTCTCTACGGAAGTGGACCTTTAAGGAAACCAGGTATGAATCATTAGACAAAAGCTAAGATTTGTGTAGTCATGCATTCATGGTATGAATTAACTTGGGGTTTCAATTGGGAAATTTGATGGAATCAATAAGGAACATATGGCAGTAGGGGTATGAGTAAACTAGAGTTCTGTGGAAATAAAATTTGAGTGTACAAGGGATTTAGCCACAGGTCTGAGTACGCTGGAATTAGTATTAAGGAGTGGTTGGAGACTTAAATAATACTGTAAAAAATGTTGGGATATAAGAGGCATGGCTATGGAGAGCACATTGTGAAACAGGAAGTGTGAACTTGTGAAACCTTTGGAGATGTGAACCTATTTGGCAATCATGAGTATAGAGAGAAGTATAGTCAAGGCACTAATCTTGGGATTTTGTACCAAAATCATTTGAGTGTGAATGGTATAAATGTGAATCAACTAAATTAAGGTGATAAATGTTATAGTTTATAGATCCAAGTTTGGGCTACAGACTGTTCATAGGACTTGGAATTTAGTACTACGCGACCTACTAGTATGGCGCCTGGCGGAGGTATTGGAACTGCCAGGCGATAGCTAGGAAACAATGGGCTTCTAGTGCGAGTGACGCCTGGCGGAGAGGGAGGTTTTGCCAAGCGATAATGACAAGGTCAAGGGGCCCTGGAGTGCATGCGCTTGGCGGTATGGGTTGTCCCGCCAAGCGGTATCTGCGACATTGGGATTTCTAAGGCGCTTGGTGCTTAGCGGTACGCATTCTCCACCAAGCGGTTTGGAAGCTGGCAGCGCCTGGCGGTACGTGTCCCCCGCCAAGCGACTTTGCTACTACAGTCTTGGGTTGCTGGTTCTGCATGCGTGATCTAAAAGGCTTTTGGTGATGATTGAAAGGTGGGGTTGCTGGTGTTCCTTGAGTTGAGCTCGGAACGTACCCCTTGAGTTGAGCTCGGGATAGGGGTTAAGCACGTGGCATTCCTCGAGTTGAGCTCGGAATGACGGATGAACATGAGGAACCCTTGAGTTGAGCTCGGGTTGGCGAGTGTTGCCGGTGTGAGTGTGTTGGTTATGGCCAGTATGGATGGGTCCAGATAGATTGCCCTCCTCAGTTAATAGCTGAAGAGTTTCGTATTCGGGAACTCTACCTGGCGTTACGGTGTATGATCCGTAGCAATGGTTTCCCGCACGTGCTCTATCAGTTGTGGCCGATAGGTATGGCAGCAGGTCATCTTGAAGTACTCACTAGGACATGTAGAACGCGAATATCATGGTTGTGGCCATGCTAGATGGAATCAAAGGAAGGTAATTCTATGATGGGATTGGGCGATATATATATATATATATATATATATATATATATATATATGTGTGTGTGTGTGTGTGTGTGTGCGTGTGTGTGTGTGTGTGATTAGTATATGTATATGTGTTTTATATGATTAATTTGTTAAGCTCACCCTATTTTCTTGTGTTTGGTGATGATCGTGTACGCGGTACACGTGAGCAGATGATGTTGATGTAGGTGGTTCTGGTGAAGCTTAGGCACGGAGAGGGGATAGCTCGAGAGTTTTTATTATTATATGTTTTGAAATAATATGTAAACTCTTATGAGACTATTTAGATTATTTTCGTTTTACAAACTATGGATTTCAGATTATATTTGGAAGTAATAAAAATTTAATTTTCCCACGTTTTGGGAAATGAGGTATTATTAAATGCAGCGTATTTATTATTGTTTTTATTTTTATTAAAAATTCGTAATATCCTGACGGGATGTTACATTGCGCCGTACATTCATGGGTAGGTGTTATTGCTTGTAATATTTTATGAGTTATTGTTGATTATTCAACTAAGTACTTGTGATTGATCATAGTTCTCATTGGCAACTATTGGTCATCATTTCAAATCAATGCACAATTGTATGGTTTTGTTCAATTGAAGATTATAAATGCTTTGAAAAACATGTTACAAGAGTAAGTGTTACTTTTTTTTTCATATCATATGTATTTAGTTATTAAAACTAACCTATATTTTATGTTTCCAAAATTTCATTAGAGTTGTGGGTAAGCCCAAAGCACAAACGATTAAAGTATTATGCCCAAAGGTTGTAACTCATTCATTTACCAAGTTATTATTTTCGCATCTCAGCTTATGAACTTGATATATGTGATTTTTTTTTGTCATCTTTAGTGTAACAAGCAAGAAGATTCATGGAAATGTGGGTATTATGTCATGTCTTGAATAAGAACAATCATTCGAGTCGCAGTTAAAGATAAATGGATAGAGGTAATAATATATGTATATATCTTTAAGATATTATAAATCATATCAAACTTTAAACAATGATATTCAGACATAATGAATTTGTATTATCTTTTCAGCACTTCAAGAATTCATCACCTCTATCGGATGACACTATCCAGACACTAAGACAAGAGTGGGCAGCATATTTATTGAAATAATGGAGTTAGGCCCTATAACATTAGAATTTTATTTTAAAAACTTTGTAGATCAATTTCGTGATGAAAGTTTTAGTTTTGTTATAATTTTAAAAGTTTAAATAACTCTACAATTATGAGTTAAAATTACTACATTGCTGGAATATAATATGAACTCTGTTCTGAGAATTTTCTGTTTTTGAAGTGTGGGAATATGTAAATACAGTGAAAATTAAAAAAAAAAACTACTGAAATTGACGTTTGTCCTTGCACTGACAAACGTCAAAGGACGTCGGCTGTAGCACTACCCGACATCCTTTGACTTCTGTTAGTGCAAGGACAGAAGTCAATTTCAACAGCTTTTGCCCTATTGTTGGGGCGAGTTGAACATCGGGTGGAGATCGAACTGACGTAAAGGAATGTCGGACTCTTATTTCCAACGTTAGCTAACATCAGTTTTTTTTAGACGTTTATTTTAACGTCACCATATATGACATCGGTATTTTTGCAGACGTCAAAAGCTTAAAATAACCGATGTTATAAGCACTTTTTGTGTTAGTGAATATGGGTAACCTAACGTCCGGACACATACCCCTCCTTAAATGTTTAAAATATTAGTTAGTTAAATAGTTTAATAAAAATATATTAAAAAAATTAGCAATATAAACTTAATATTATTAAGGGTTTAATATTAAAAGAATATATATTTTCTTTTGTTTTAATATATAAAAAGAAATTATGATTGGGTAAATATTGAGTTAGGGTACAAAATAATAATTAGATAAATGTTGAGATATGTTAATTCAATGAAATTAAGGATTGTATTTCTCGAAATACAACTGTTTAAATGAAATCACAGAATTAGGGTACGCTAGAATTAATTATGAATGAATTGTAAAATAAAAAGCATACCTTGGAATTTTGAAGCTCCAATTCGCAGATAAAAATCCTGTCCATCCTGTGCTAGTATCCTGAAGTCAACAATGTTATGAAACCATTGCAAGCAGCCACTTCCGTTGGCACTGATATCCAATTGAGCATAGGCAGTACAAGAGCAGTTGCTCAAGCACAATTTCTGGCACTCCTCAAGACTCATTCTCTTATCATACCAAGATGAAGATGTGTCTGGCAATTTCATTCCCTCGTACTTCTTAAAACTATCTCCCTTGTTGCAATCTAGAGGTATAATTCGATCACAAGTTGAATCTGCAACGTTCGATCGGAATCCACTCAAACATTCACAGTGTTGATGTGCTCCACTCACATTGCAAATAGTGTTCGCACCACACATACCATATTTCTCACACTCATCAAATGAACCAGTGTATAGAGGATCCCAACTTTTACTCTCATCTGACCATAATAAACGCATTTGATACCCTTCTGGGAGCAATCTGCTTCTCAGTTTAGTTGAACTATTCAAGAGTTGAAACTCATAAAAGATTTCATCTTCATTCATAACAAAAAGGGATTTTGTTGAAGGATGAGTAGTTCTTTGTCCAGGTACTCCTGTGACTCCAACACCATTCCAAGAGCCTGGTCTATAAACTATGTCATCATTAGAATCCTTTGTGATAACTAGTTGAGGAAGGCCACGAGTATCAACACCAAATGAAAATTCACCTGGAGTAGGATCGTTGAGGGATTTCCAAGATCTTAAAGCTCGGTAATGACCAGTTTTCAAGTTCATTCCAAGTTTCATTCCTGGAAGCAAAGTATCATCTGGGTAATCAAAGCTTTGCCATAAGAAGTTATTGTAGCCATCTTTCACAACCATGTTTCCTGATTCCAACAACTCGACAGAAACTGGTTTGCTTGGAGTGTGTGATGCATTTGAGGACCATATTTTGGCTCCTGTGCCACTTTTGATACTAAGAATTCCTTGATCACTGTCTAGTTCTAAGACGCCGGAGTGGTCTTGAAGTGGTGTTTCTTTGTTGGCCACCCAAACAACTGTTCTTGGGGATATGGTTTTGTACCAAATTCCAAGGTAACGGCTACCGGAATTTGAAGGGCTGAAGAATCCTGCTTCAAAGGTTCCGTTTGTGGAGACAAGAGTTACATTCTCATTCGTACCATCTTTCAAGGGTTGGGTCGGAGTAATCATCTCCAAAGTGGAGGACATGGATAACAGAGAGAGGAACAAAAGGCACACACCAAACATTTCGAAGCTCTCCATTTTGGTACGATTTTTATCATAAACAATGTGGTTGGCTCTGAACTTGGTACATAAACAACAAAGAGGAAAAAAACATAACCTATGACACGGTCAAGAAAATTCAAAAAGTAAAGACTGTGTTTATTTGTGGTTAGTTTAGTGCGATGCACTATAAAGAAAACAGGGCTGAATAAATACTTTAATGACTATTAATTCTAGGGTAGGTGCGGCAATTGATGAGAATCTCAATGCATTAACTCCAACGGGTAATTCTGGATTTGAACCAACTCTCTGCTCATAATTCTATATAAAGTTGTCTCTAAATGATTTGACAAGTAACTGAAAAATGGTAATAAGCATTAAAAACAAATTGGACCACCCAAGAAGTTAGTGCCTTTTAATTAGAGTTTAACAAACTCTAATCTACGAGATTTTCTGTCTCAAAAAGTTTAAAAAGAAAAAATCGAGAGACTGTAACTCAATCATTACTCTTTAACACTCAGAACTTTTTTAATTGGATCATAGATGTGAAAACGCGCAAAAATGTAAGAAATGATAGGGTTGAATCGGGTATTTAAAACTTTTGAAAGTGATTTGATGAAGTTTTAATTGATAAAGACACCTAAAGCCATTTTCTTAATAGTAGTACCCTGTGAGGAAGGTCTCTTCAGATGCAACTTGAAGCTGACAGATTCACTACCATTTCAAATCTCTTTTCTGTAGAACTCTCATTCTGTAGTAGCTTCAAATTAATAATATACAATTGAAAGAGATAAATATAAAGTGAGATTTACACAATAAAGAATTATATTCTTTATGTTTTGATAATTACTTTACCGTATAATAAATAGCATGTATGAATGATGTTGATGCATGTGACGGTCCCTACACCAATGAATACGTCAAAAAGGCAAAAGAAAATATATCCAGAAAATTTAGGGTAAATAGATATAGCGATTCCGCTCTTGAGGATAGGCACCGGAGGCATTCCCAGGTGCTCTTTCCCACCAAACAGCTGTAGAAAATCGTTTTGTTGGATTTAGAAAAATAATCGGTGTTGTATATACAATTTGTTTCTACTGTATTCAATAGTCTCACATGACTTAAAAGTCAAAACTTAAGGCAATTTATGTTAGATATTAGATTATTAGTACAAGTACTCACAACTAAAATAAAAAATGAAAATAAAGAAACAAAAACAGATAATAGGCAATGAATATAATTTATTTAAGAAAAAATTACATATCATTCTTTCTAATTCCAAGAAGAAAACAATGACAATCCTCTCTTAAAAATACGAAAAACTAATACAAGGAGAACCTCAGAGGAGGAACTAACATTCTCTCTATGAGGAAAAACTAATATTCTCTCTTAATTCTTCTCTCAAACAAATAAAGCAAAAGGAATAGAAAGGGAAAGACTTTTTTGGAATGATTTTTAAGGAAACACGGGGCTCCTTCCATAACATTAAAAGTAAGCCCCAAAGTAAGTTCTCATTCATGTTGAAGATTTTGATGAAATTAATCAAATCTTCACACCATGCTTTATTCTCTGCCTTCATGTTGCTTATTTTTCTGATAGATTTCATTGTCACATAATTCTGATCCTCTGAAACACAATGCAACACCTGAGGGTCCTTCTAAGGACCTCTTGTTAATACTTCACTGCTCTCCACCAAACCTACTATGGACCTACTAACCACTCCCACTGCTTGTGAAATGTCTGGTCTTGTACACATCATAGCATTCATAAGACTGTCCACCACCGATGCACTCGGTACTTGAGAGTTCTCCATCCTCTCCACTTCATTGCTAGAACTCATACGTGAGGAACAATTGATAGAAAGCGGGATAGAAATTGGCTTGCAATCTTGCATGTTGAAGCGCCGCAAGATTATCAGTAAGTATTTCTTCTAAGAGAGCAAAATCTTCCTATCTTTTATGTCTCGGTAAATTTGCATCACTAGAATCCTTGTTTCTTGGTTCAAAGTCCTTTTTCTCATACTCCCTAGCCAATTATGCCTTCGATTCTTAGATTTGAACTTTGTTGGGGCCTACCTCCAAAATGTCATCCACATACAACATCAATTGTCTAAACACTCATCAACCGAGGGTTATGAAGGAATCAAATCTTTGGTACGAACACATGAGCGCCCTCTTTAAACCGTACTGAGATTTGTTAAACCATGCAAACCAAGTTTTCTTATTCTTTAAGACCTTCTGGTTAGAGCATCATCTCATTTCTGCTTAACAATAACCTTGTGGGTAGTGGGACCCACAGATGGTACCCCTTCACATTGTTAGCATAGCCTAAGCACCTAATTTTCCTAGTTTCAAGCTCTCTCGTGCTTTGGATTCCTTGAACTAGTAATAAGACATTTGACTTCCTCTTGACGTAGTACACCCACAATCTCCTGGATTAAACTTTGATTCTCCTAGTGATAACTCCGGTGATTACTTAACATCAGAATAAACCAAGTCTTCTTGTGTTTTCCTTTTTCCTGGTAGTCAATCTAGCAATCTACAATCTATGATTATGTTTGTTGGCTTACCACACAATTCTCATGCAGAGGTAAAACAACCTTCTTAAGCCCGAGTAAGAGATTACGTTCTGCTTGGATTTGCAAACTTCACTCTGAATTATACCCAAGTTTACAATGTTACATCAACATCGCTTCTTCTTGACTCGTCGATGCATTAACTTCCTACAACGTATCTCCCAAAAGCACATAGACATATGCCACGATCTTTTGAGCTTTCATGACTTACTAGATCTCTCCTATTCTTCATAGAATATCTTCGTCCTCCGAGGTACTTCTCATACAACCTTGTGAGCTTGATGCCTCACAGTTCTTTCCTCTATTCTTCAAATGCTAACAATCTTTATTCACACGCCCTTTTTTGCCATAATGGTAGCATTTGAGATGCTTCTTACTTTGACATCTATCAACGTAACTCCCACTAGATCCACGTTCTGTTGATCTACCTCTCGCCATCACCAAAGCTTGTATTTACCTTGCACTTTCCACCATATCCTCTTTCTTCTTTCGCTTGGATTCTTCTTCAAGAACAGCTCCAGCAACATCCTCAAAGTGTAAAAGGTCAACAACGTTGTAATTTGTAATGTTGATGACAAGTTGATCATACAAATCAGGTAAACTCTAGAGTAGAAGCTCCGCATGTTCATTTTAAATTATGTTGAAATCTGTCGCGAAAAATTGGACAAACTTTATACTCACTCGAAGAGTATAGAGTTTTCTCTTCAAGAATATTCTTGTGTGAAGTGACTTAACCTCGTACAGGCTTGAGAGAGTATCCCAAATCTATTTCGTTGTAATCTTCTCTGGAATGCTGAATAAAACTGCATCTGCTAATGCTAAGTGCAATGCTATAACATTGTTATCTATTTCCTTCCACTTTTTTTCTGTAATGCTTGTAGGTTTTTCTTCAATTGTCGCTAGATAGTTGTCATTTCTCAAAATTTCCTTCAGTTTCCACAATGAGAAAATTTTCCCATTGAACCTCTTTATCTCGTATCTTGTTGCCATGGCTTTAAAACTGACTTATGCACTTCTCACTATGAATTGTACTGTCTACTGGAACAATCGAGGCAGACCGTGAACCAATGCACCATGTAATTCCTAAGAAAGAGAGGTGGGTCACTAATGGACATGCTTAAGTACCAAGTCTTTCCTAGCCAGCACTTTCCTAGACATGCACTTTCACACTACCACACTTTATCCACTATCATAACACTATTATAATGACAATAACAACGAAATATAATCACACGAACCAACAGCTCTGATACCATTGTTGGGTATCAAAGTACTAGCACAAGTAGTCACAACTAAAATAAAAGATGAAAATAAAGGAACAAAAACAGATAATAGGTCATGAATATAATTTATTCAAGGAAAGGAAAAATTACATACCATTCTCTCTAATCCCAAGGAGAAAACAATGACAACTCCTCTCTTGGAAATAGGAAAAACTAATACAAGGAGAACCTTAAAGGAGAAACTAGCATTCTCTCTTAGAGGAGAAGCTAATATTCTCTCTTAATTCTTCTCTCAAGCAAATAAAATAAAAGGAATAGAAAGTGAGAAACTTTGGGATGATTTCCTAAGGAAACATTGGGCTCCTATTATAACATTAAAAGTAAGCCCCAAAGTAAGTTCCCATCGATGGGGAACTTCTTTTCTCACAATTTAAATACTCTTCCTCCTTCCATCCTCTAACGTCTTTTAAGGAAAAAATCTTGACGGAGTCGACGCTCCAAAACAACCAATACCTCATATGATGGGTGATTGACCCTAACAAAGTCCCAGGATCAGAACATCAAGTGTGTCTCTTATCAAAGCCTCTTCTGCACAAGTAGTATAAGTAATATTTTCTGATGGAATGTCAGCATCATGGCACCTCTCTTTCTTGGCAGTTGGCAATTCTAGTGGTACAAGTATCAACTCACACCAGCCTTCAAAATCATCATCATGAGGAAAATGGAGTAACACACAACTAGAGCTCGGCAAGAAAATAGACACAAAACCTCAAGACCAACTCAATAAGCAATAGCCAAACTTCATCTGACTTAATTTGGAGAAAGTCCGACGATGCTCAAAACTTTGGAGTAGAAAGAAAAAGGTGAAGGACAAAAAGACTTACAAGAGCGAAAAAGGCCACAATCGCAAGGGAGGTTTCCTTCCCTAGGCTCCTCTTGTAGATGCACAAGGACAAACATCCATAATCAGAAAGTCTGCCTAAGGTGACAACTAAGATGACAACACGTGAGCATACCTAAGTCAGTAGCATAAGTTAAAGCTCTTCCTACAGTACATAAAAAAATGTATCAAAGCTTGCCCCAAAGGATGTGGAAAGTGACACACGTAAAGAGATATTATATCTAAGGTACGAGGATGTGTGTACTCTTTTTCCTCTACTTGGATTCCGTTCCCAAAGTCGGGTTTTGCTGAGCAAGGTTTTAACGAAGCACACTTTATATTCTAAATAAAAATCCTCTTTCTTTTGGTTTGCATCTGTGTTCATTTAACTTAACGTTCAATAAAGCCCTCCTAAGGAGGCAATGAGAGCAGTAACAATAAAGCCCTCCTACCAAACTATTCAGAGTAGTAATGTTAAAGACCTCCTAGCGTGGCATCGAGTTACTAAGAGTAGTGACGATAAAACCATCCTACGAAGCAATGAGATATTGAAAGCAGTAACAATAAAGCCCTCTTAGCGAGACACCAAATTACTAAGAGTAGTAACGTTAAAGCCCTCAAACCTAAGCATCGAGTTGCTGAGAGCAGTAACGTTAAAACCCTTGTAGCTAAGTATCGAGTTATTGAGAGCAATGACAATAACGTCATCCTAACGAGGCATCGAGTCATTGAGAATAGTAACATTAAAGTCTTCCTAGCAGGGCACTAATTTATTGAGAGCAATGATAATAAAGCCCTCTTAGTGAGGCCCCGAGTTATTGAGTAATAACATTAAATGTAAGACCCACGAAATTTAATTAGTTAAATAAATAAATAATTAATAAATACGGTAGTGGGAGCCTTTATGACATTAAATATTAATTGTTGCGACGTGGAAAAGTACTAGCTCAAATGGTTAAGGGTACTTAGTTGTTGTGAAAGGACTTGAGTTCAAGTGTTGTGTGTGCCAATTGTGTGTTATTTAATTGATTATTATTTTAATAATAAAACGCTTAATCATGATGAGTGATAATCCTAGAATTATAGAAATTATCACGAAACATGAATTGGTTGAATGGTTGTGCATTGATTGACATTTGCATGGTTGTAAGTTCAAAACTTGGTAGTTGCAAACTAAGCTTTTTTTTTCTTTTGCAAAAATTCTTTTTGGCATGAATGTGAAAGGCTAGAAACTCTAGCTGACAAAGGGGCAGCCAAAAGGGCTGGAAAACAACCACTAATGAATCTTGAATCGAAATTAAGGCCATGTTAATGCCAATTTTCGTTTTAGGACCATTAACTTTAATAAAAACATGATTAAAAGACCAATTGAGTAGGAAAAAGAGGGCTTGGAAAGGGCCAAGAGTGAGTGTTGTAAGGAGAGTGTACTCTGGACTAATTAGAGGGGATAACAAGGACTGGAAGCAAGCTTGGAAAGGAGACAAGGACTGGACTTTTTGTGGTGCACAAAGACTTAAGAAATTCCAAGACTTAAGCAAGGAATCCAAGTTAGAGGAGCTGCTTTTGTAAGACCCGTGAAATTTAATTAATTAATTAATTAATTAATGCAGGTAGTGGAGCCTTTATTGCATTTAATTCTGGCATGTATGACGTGGAAAAGTACTTGCTCAATTGGTTGAGAGTACTCTATTGTGTGAAAGGACTTGGGTTCAAGTCTTGTGTATGCAAATTTAATAATATTCTTGATCATGTAAGTGATAATATAATCTTAGAATTTTAAGAATTATCACGAAACATGAATTGGTTAAATGGTTGTGCATTGGTTTGACATTGGCATGGTTATGGGTTTGAATCTTGGTAGACACAAATTAAACTTTCTTTTTGTTAAACTTATTTTTGGCAAAGATGAGAAGGGTTAGGAACCCTAGCAGCCACGTGAAGGCAGCCAAAGGGCCTGGAAACAAAACTAATGATGGACCTTGAATGGCAATTACACCCCTTTTAATGCCATTTTCATTTTAGAGTCATAAAGCTTAATTAACACATAATTAAGTGACCATTTGAGAAAGAAGGGGAGAGTTTGCTAGTGCTTCCATTGTTCTACAAAATTTGAGAGAGAATTCATAATGAAATTGGTGTTGAGAGTGAAGCATAGAGGTGGAATTGAAGAGAACTAAGGCAAGCCATTGGGAGTAAGGGAGAATCAAAGGCTATTCAAATTTTAAGCAAAGGAAACCAGGTTAGGGGAGCTAGACTACATTAATTTTATGTATTTGATTAACTGCATGATGTATAGCCTGAATATGTATGATTCTTCTCTGTCATTTCTTGAATTTTAGGTTTCTAGAAATTTTCCAAAAACCGCTTGGCGGGCCATTCATAATCGTCAGGCGACACATGCCAAATTTAGTGTATTTTTGGGTTCCTGTGAGGAACCGCCTGGCGGTGAAGCGCTGTACTGCCAGGCAACATAAGCTTGCAACCCAGTTTCTGGGTTTTCTTGATGAACTGTCTGGCAGTGATGAACACCCGCCAGGCAAAGCAAGCAATATGACTCAATTTTGATGATTTTCAGGTTTTGGGTTGAGTTTGATTAGGGAAAACAGTAGCTTTAAACATTAATTGCACACTGGATGCTTATATACCTTGAATTACATGAGTTTGGAGGTTAAAATTGATGAAATTGCCATGAACATCCGTTTATGGTTGAAAATTGGTGGTTTTGATGAATTGAGTGTAAGGATTCCTAATGACACTTAAATTGTTACCAGAGGAAGTTAAAATTGAACATGGGGTCACTATTATTATGTTCACGTATGAAACAACTAAGAATGGCGAATAAAAGTATTAGGAAAATGTAAGGGGGTCTCCGCAGGTGTTGAAATTATGGAAAATTGCTTAGAAAGGCATGCACCGCCTAGCAGCAAGGGGCCTGCTGCCAAGCACCAGCGCAGGGACAAATGACTTTGTGTGCATCATCTTGGGGAGCACCTGTGTTATTGGTGAAGAAGAAAGACGACAGTTCCATACTTTATGTCGATTATCAAAAGTTGAACAAGCTCACCATAAAAAATAAATACCTATTGCCGAGGATTGATGACTTGTTGGATCAACTGAGGGGAGCAACAGTGTTCTTAAAGATTGACTTGAGATCTAGATATCATCATATCTTAGTCAAGCCAGAGGATGTGCATAAGGCAGCTTTCAGGTCACGATATGGACACTATGAATATGTGGTGATGCCATTTGGGGTGACAAATGCTTCTGCAATCTTCATGGAGTACATGAACAAGATCTTCTGGTCGTATTTGGATCAATTTGTCGTAGTATTCATTGACGACATATTGATATATTCGAAGAGTCAGGAAGAACACGTAGATCATCTAAGAGTGGTGCTGGCAATTCTCAAAGAGCATTAGTTGTATGGGAAGTTGTCAAAGTGTGAATTCTGGTTGGACGAGGTGCAATTCTTGGGTCACGTAATCTCACCCCAAGGAATAGCAATAGGCCCAGCGAAGAATGAGATGGTGGTGAAGTGGGAGAGGCCACAAACAATTACAGAGGTGCGAAGCTTCTTGGGTTTAGTCGGCTATTATCAACGATTTGTGGAAGGATTCTCCAAAATGGTTCAGCCACTAATACAGCTCACCACAAAGGACCAGCCTTTCTCTTGGACGGATGAGTGCGAAGCTTGCTTCGAGGATATGAAGAGGAGGTTGACAACCGCACAAGTGTTAGCCATCCCAGATACGACTAAGACGTTTGAGGTGTATTGTGACGCTTCATATTAGGGTTTAGGTTGTATGCTGATGTAGGATAAAAGACCAGTAACCTATGCGTCGAGACAATTGAAAGTGCATGAGAAAAATTATCTGATGCATGACCTGGAGTTAGCTGCAGTCGTATTTGCCCTCAAGACTTGGAGGCATTACTTGTATGGTGTCAATTCCAAGTGTTCAGCGATCATAACAATTTAAAATACTTATTTGATCAGAAGGAGCTGAATATGAGACAAAGGCGTTGGATGGAATACTTAAAAGACTACGACTTTGAGTGGTTGTACCACCCTGGCAAAGCCAATGTCGTAGCTGACGCACTCAATAGAAAGAGAGTTCATATGTCTGCCATGATTATGAAAGAACTGGAGCTTATTAAGAAGTTGCGGGATATGAACTTGTGATTACATACTGTTGTAGGTCATATACGGTGTAGCATGTATAGAATCACAAATGAGTTTCTGGAGGAGATTCGAGTGGGACAGGGTAAAGACCAGGAGCTGCAACAGATTATTGGATGGTTGGGTACCGAGAAGGGAAAAGACTTTAAGATGGGCAAGGACGACATCCTATGCTTCAGAGAGAGGATGTATGTACCCAGACAACCTCTACTAAGAAAGATGTTCTTGGAGGAAGGGCATAAGAGTCGTCTTATACACCCAGGTATGACTAAGATGTATAAAGATCTGAAACCGACCTTCTGGTGGACAGATATTAAGACAGATGTAGCGGATTATGTGGCATCGTGTTTAGTATGTCAGAAGGTGAATATGGAGCACAAGATAATTGAACTTTGATATTCAAAGGCCAAACTTTGTTGCACATTTTTAACATTTGGTATCAGAATTTAATTTGTTAGTAATTCCAAAACTTCGAAAATGGTTAGACAAAACCAAACTTTTGTTAAAGGTGTCTTTATTAATAGGCCTCCACCTTTTGTTGGAGAAAATTATCGCCTTTGGAAAGTAAGAATGCAATTTGTTTTGGACTCTATTTGTTGAAAACGTGTAGCGAAATGATTAGTGTTTGGACAAAAATCAAAAGGGGGGATGAATTGGTTTTAATATAAAATTAATACTTTAAAAGATATTCAAAAGTTTTATCGTTTAATTTAAACCTTAGTTCCTTTAAATGCAATAGCAAATAAAATTAAGAGATAGAGAAGAAGATTTAACTCAAATATTTATATTGGCTCATATCAAAAGATCTTACGTCGAGTTGTTAATATCTTTAAACAAAGAGATTAACTCAATCATTAAAAATATCATATTACAATCAGATAACAAGATAAGAAGGAAAAAAACACTCTCTTGAAGACACTAGAGATAAAAGTAACTTTCTCTAAATCACATAGAGAACTTGACCTAGCTTTCCTAGCAATAGTAACAACATTCAATCTCCTAGAAACCCTTTTAGGAAAAGTTATCGATCTACTCACAATAGGCTTGTCAAAGCACTTTTAAGATCACTTAGAGAACTTCTTTGCAAACACAACATTAAGACTCTATCTCTCAAAAAGGTAAGTTTCAAAGTGGCACTATAGTTCTTTAAATAGGGTTTTAAAAATTAGGTTAAAAATTAAACAATCATGTTCAAACTACCAAGGATAATCGATTATCACTTATGATAATCGATTATTCTAGTGAGTTTCTAAAAACAAGAGTTTTGAGCAGATAATCGATTGTTCTAGTGGGTTTTTGAAAAAATGAACTCAGCTTAAGATAATCGATTATAATCGATTATCACATCAGTTTTTACAAAAATAAGAGGATTAGAGAGATTATGAATTTGCTGTTGATTCTAAGATATTCTAAACACTTTAAAACAATTACAAGATAACTTTAAACATAAAACATTTGTCTTCAAATTGTCTTCCAAATAGCTTCTGAGTTTCTTTGACATTATCAAAATCTTGCTTTAACATTAAACTTGTCTTCTGCTTTTGCCAACACTATTGATAGGGATATTTGGCATGCTATGATAAATCGACCATTTGTTCTTGTTATTACTGTTAATGATGTGTAGGAACCAAAACCCTATGTGCAATTGACTGTAGATGAAAGCAAAACATCCTAATATGATATAAGGGTGAGAAACATAATTTTATCTTCCTTAACCCTTGATGAGTTTTACAGGATCTTTATCCATACAAGTGCAAGTGAAATGTGGGAGATTCTTCGTGTGACTCACGAAGGAAGAGACAATGTCAAACGTGCTCGGTAAAACTCTTTGATCCAAGAGTATGAAATGTTTCGTATGCAATAGGGAGAAACCATTTACGATGTGCAGAAGTAGTTCACCCACATCGTCAACCATCTCATTGGATTAGGTAAAAATTTTGACATTGATGAATTGAATATAAAAGTTCTATAATCCTTGAACAAAACTTGTCAGTCAAAGGTGACGACCATGATGGAGTCACAAAATCTTGCAACAATGTCCCTGGCGGTTCTCTTTGGAAAATTAAGGGAGCATGAGCTTGAACTGAGCAGATTAAATGAAGAAGAAGATGAAGGAAGAAAGAAGAACATTGCCTTCAAAACTGGGATTGTCAAAGGCAAAAAGCACAAAGAAGAAGATTGTGATGACGATGAAAACTTGAGCCTTATGATAAAGAAGTTCACAAAGTTCATTAAGGCCAAAGGAAAGAATCAATTCAAGAGTAATAAAAAGGAGAATCAAGGATCCTCCTCAAATTTAAATGTTATGGATGTGGAAAAATTTGACATGTTAAGGCAGATTGCCTGAATTCAAAGAGAAGTGACGAAAAGAATGGCAGAAAATTTCTCAGGAAAAAGGCATACATAGCATGGGAGGATAATGCTTCAAGTTCATCCAACTCTAGTGAATTTGATGCGGAAGCAAATTTGTGCTTGATGGTCGACCATGAATCTTTTGACAATGAGGTAAGCTCTTGTAGTAATGACAATGATTATGATGTTTTGTAAGATGCATTTCAACAACTACTTCATAAATATAGTAAATTAGATGTTGTTCATAAAAAATTAAAATCTAATTTTAAGGATTTACAAAGTCAGTTTGAAAAATCTCTTGAACAAGAATAAATTTTGAAAAATAAAATTTCATTTTTAGAAAATAAAGAGACTGAAAATGTTGAGTGTGCATCTTGCAAGAGTTATATGTTTGATATTAACATTCTTGAAAAGAAACTTGAAGATGCAACAAATAATACAACTTTTGAAAAACTAATGTTTAAGAGAAAGGATTTTCATACAAATAAGAAAGCTCCCAAGAATAAAAATAAAAGAGCTCGTAGGGTATGGGTAGAAAAAGGTAAGCCTTATTCTAGGAATATGATTTGTGTAACATGTTTCTATTGTATGCAAAGAGGGCACAATTCAAATAAATGTACAATCAAACATTTTAATGTTTCTAATTGAATATACTTGGATTCCTCTTATAAAGTAATATGTATCTAACCTCAAAGGACCCATATAAGTTTTTGGGGATCAAAATGTTATTGTTTTTTGTCTTGTAGGTTATTTAAAATTTAAGAAAGTCTCTTTGGATTTTCAAGAGCTATATTCACCAAATTTTTGGTATCCTGGTAAGTCGTATGATCTTAGAAAAGATTTAAGCATATTGAATGTTAGTAATATGTCTTCAATTGTGAAAAAATGATCATTTTTGTTCGGAAATCACAGAGCAAATAATCGATTATTTCAAGTCATAATCGATCATCATTATCAAATAATTGATTATTGTGAAAAATATTTGACTATCTGATCTTTTGCAATTTTTGAGAGAAACAGATGAACTAATAATCGATTATCATTAGTCATAATCGATTATCAACGCAATCTAAATATGAAAATTCAAATTTTTGACTATTTGGATGAGTTTTTCAAACATTTATTCTATTGGCACTCATAAATAGAAATGAGAAAGTTAAGAATCATTTTTTATGTAATCTTCTTGTATTTAAATAAACTCTTGTTTTCTCTAAACTTTAGAGTCTCTCTTAGATATAGGGGGAGTCTTAGATTCAGGAGGAGTCTTTGTTCTTGAAATGTTTATTGTTATAAAAAATGGGAAATATTACATGTAGGGGTATTTTATCTCTTAAACTATTTGTTTTACCATAAAAAAGGGGAGAGATATGCAAGTCTTAATTAATAGGGAGTTCTATTTTGTTAAGTTATCTAATTTAGGGGGAGTTTTCTAAAGAATTCATTTTTTTATTATGATAAAAAAGGGGGATATATATATATATATATATATATATATATATATATATATATATATATATATTTGTGTGTGTGTGTGTGTGTGTGTGTGTGTGTGTGTGTGTGTATTGATATCATGTGATACTTTGTACCTCTTTAAGGGAGAGATATATGTTTACGTTTATGTCCTATAATACCTTGTGTTTTAAAACGGGTGAGAAAAGCAATTTATCTGTCTTCTGGATTAACTACTTTTTTTTTTCTTAAGTTGTTTTTAAGAACAAGACATATCACAAAGCTTCAACAAATTTTAATCATCGTCAAAAGGGGGAGATTGTAACTTTTATTTTTACAAAACGCACTGTGATAATTGATTATCACTTATGATAATCTATTACCATAATTTTTTTTTATTTTCAAAAATGCCTCTAGAATAATTGATTATCAATTATCAACACGGAAAAATGTTTTTCAGAAACTAATATGGAATAAACGATTATCAGATAATCGATTATATCTCGCGTTTGTAACTTGAATTTTATTATTCTTAATCGATTATCCTAAAGGATAAGCGCGAAACAATGTTTTTCAGAAACTACTTTGGAATAACCGATTATCATAAGTGATAATCGATTATCTCTAGCAGTTGTGACTTGACTTTTAATATTCTTAACCTAATTTTAAAAGTGACATCTATAAATGAAGGTGAGAGTTCATTTTAAAAAATACAAAAGTTAAAGAAGTCTGAGCACTTGAGAACTCTTTGTGGAAGGCTTTGGAAACCTAGTATGGGTAAAGCAATAACCTTCATCAAATGTGATCTTGAGTGATTGAGTATTGTTGTTGTTGCTAGGTGAAGTCGTTCATCCACCTGTTCATTCCTTGTGTGATTCAAAGAAGGTGTTTCTTAAGCTCTTGTGTGATTCAAAAGAGGTGTCATCATCGTTTATAGAACTCAAAGGAGGTGTTCATCCCTTGTGGATTTCAAGGGAGGTGTCATTCATCTCTTCTGGCTTCAAGAGAAGTGTTTTCTAAACTCTAAAAACTTTCTTATTTGTGGTTGTATGTGTAATTTATTTTAGCGATTGAGCTAATATCATTTTTTAGAAATTAACAACTAGACGTACAATGTTTTGTTCCAAACGAGTATAAATACCTTGTGTAATTTTCTTTTTCCTACTCTCTTTACTTTATTGTGACAATGACTATTAAAATAAAGGAAAGGATTGTAATTGAACTTTGATATTAAAAGAGAAAAATTTTAAAAGCATAATTTTAATTAATACCAAAATTAAGGAAAAATTATTTACAGAAACTTTTCGATTGATTAACATATAAAAGACTTTTTATGTTAGGCGCTTATGGCTTTTTAAATTAGGTCTATGTTAGACATAGATTCGGGAAACGTAAATTTATATCTGTTGAAATAACAAACGTAAATCTATTTATGTTCAAATAACAAACATAAATTTACGTCTGTTGAGAAGGGGAGCTTGCTCAATCCAATGAACATGATTTTGATGATGTCCAAAGTCACATAAACACCTTGTATCATTGTTTTAGGCTTAGTCCTGAACTTATCATTTGTATAGGTGTTGTATATCTAGGATTACATGTAAGCCAAGCTTGAACTGAAATAGATCAACTATCAAACTCTTGAATATATCAAATGTAGAACTCGTTAATGGATTAGATATTTAACTAATAGATTATCAGAAGGCACTACACTGATGTAGTGAAAATTCACCCACGATAATCGATATTAGGTAAATTCCCTAATCCACTAATCTCAACATCAAAACTTTGATTTAAAAACATATTTGAAATCAGTTTGACAGTTACACATCATTAAATCAAGAAGAGATTTTTCTGAGAGATTTTTCTACGATTGAGATTTAGATTTGCAGAGTTCGTGCATTTTCTTGGGAGATCATTCAATTAGACATTCAAGAAGATTGATGGTAGATTCAATCTTGGAGAGTCAAGTTTAGCTTTAGGATTGAGTGTCACATCTGCACATCCATTAGGTGTATTCATTCCTTTCTTTTCTTTTAAATTGTATTTCTGTTTACTGTTGATTCGCTGTGTGAGCAAAGGTCTAGGTGCAATTGTGTGGAGGCATTGCATCTAGGGGGAGTTCTTGATTTATAGATCAAGCTCCTTAGTCTTTAGGGTCTTGAATTATATAGATGCTCTTGTAATTCTTGTAACTCTATTGATTTAGTGGAATTCTCCTAAGTTCAAGTTGCTTAGGAGAAGACTAGACGTAAATTCATCTTGAATCGAACCAATATAAAAATTGTTGTGTTCTTTGCTTCTTTCATCTTTTATGCCTTTCCTAGTTGCTTAAATTAGTCCATTAATACAAAATTGGAAAACTGGTTATTTGGGGTTATAAAGACTGAAGAAAATTTCAAGATTCCTCTTGATTGGGTTATATTAAACATATCTGTTTTAACAATGAACCACAAACCATATAGTAAAAAGGTAGAAGTTTGAAGCACCAATGGATACCCTATGGTGGTCAAAAATGACGCCACCATCAAAAGCAGTGCCTTTTGTGTTTCTGTGAAGTAGAAAGTGATAATCAAAGAGGTGTTACGATTTTTTTAAGTCATTTATGTTTTACCATTTCTCATCAAATATAAATTTTGATTTTTACATCTGACCCATTTAGATCATACATAAATTCATATTTCATCTAAATGTGTTAGACGTAAAATTCAAAATTTATATATGATAAAAAAGGTCTAACATAAACTTTGATTGATTATTTACAAAAATGTCATTGTTTATTTTTTATATTTGATGTCCTCTGATCATACGTAAATACATCAACGTGATAAGTCAATTTTATGTTAGTAATCCTTAAATCAGTAAGATAGTATGGATCGAATAAATGCATAGAATGTTTTAGTATTGAATAATGTGAGTTTACTCCTTGATTCGATATATATATATATATATGATGCAGGTGGTAATCAGCTCATAAGTTCTTCGCAACTAACTATAATAATGTAGTAATATTAATATTTTAGATTAACAAGACCATTGCCAAATAGTACAGTGGCGGAGTATTATGATGCAAAAATTTTGAAATTTTTTTTTACCATATATATTTTGATTTTTTTTTATAGATATTAGTATTTTGATTTTATTTTATTATAAATATTAAATCAAATATTTTATTTCCTTTATAAACATAATAATTA
>Ga0214544_1001562_pt1 | contig 47791 bp, 14 predicted proteins | sample CNSS3metaG_FD_160074 | JGI IMG/M metagenome (GOLD analysis project Ga0214544, IMG submission 160074) | Root nodule microbial communities from cowpea collected in UCLA plant growth center, Los Angeles, California, USA - CNSS3 | ecosystem: Host-associated > Plants > Roots > Nodule | place: USA...
ACACACACACACACACACACACACACACACACACACACACACACACACACACACACACACACACACACACACACACACACACACACACACACACACACACACACATATATATATATGAGAGACTTATGAGTTAATTGTAATTAATCTGATTTAAAAACAATAGTAATCAATAAAATAAATATAAAAAATTGTTTATCCATAAATAACATTTATCTTTAGAATTAATATTGCATAAAAAAACCAATAACAATAGGATTTTTTTTTTTATAATTATACTAATGTTATTATGATATCATAGTCTATCCTAAAAATGTTTGTTGGGTCTATCATGTCACCCACTATCATGTCATCCACTATCATATACTATTGGACCACCCACAAATATCTAGTATGATGCACATGATATCCATGCCTCGACATGAAGGTAATGTGTTAAAGATATCACATCAATTAAAGATAAGACCAATTTATAACATACAAGTGGGGATAATCTTGACCTTACAAGTTAATTTTGTGAGAATAAGTTAAACTTAAACTCACTTCCTAATATATTTATCTTAAGTCAAAAGTGACTTCTTGTTCAAAGAATATTCACCTTGAGTTAGGATGACTTATTGAATGAATACTTGGGTTGAGTCAATAGTAACTAGTTGACATATTACTTGATTAAATAAGGAATGACTTGTGAAAATAATACTTAGTCGAGTCAACAATAACTTGTTGAAAGAATATATGGTTAAGTCATAAATGACTTATGAAAATAATATTTGAACGAGGTCAGCCACAAGTGGCTATAGGCCGAAAAAATTATTGGTTGTACTTTATAACAATAGTCTGCATAGTAAAACTTGATTGATTGGTCAAGAACTATATGTGCTTTGTACCATCAGATAAACCCAATATAAAAAGTTTGAGTATTTTTTTTAATTATATTATAGGTTAATTATATATTTGTTAAACAATTAAAAAAAGAAAAAATCATTACAAATTATCTTGCAAAAATATTTGTTAGATTATATAAATTTTATATACGAATAATCGGACAAAATATCTTCAAATGATAAGTAAAAAACTGTGAATTTTCAAAACACAATTCAACCCTTTTTTTTTTTCAAGAAAACCTTACTCTCGAATCATATATAAGCTTAAACAAAATATATGTCGATGAAGTGAGATATGCAAATGGCAATACCCCTAAAACAAACCAAATAAGTTATTGAAAACAACTCATTCTGCACAAACAGAAAATAAATTAATATAATTATCATATTGTTTTTTTCTACTTCATGTTTTCTTAATTATTAATATTCAACTATAATTACATTCCTGCCTCAGATATAACCAAACCTTAAATTGTTTTTAATTATCATTACATCTTACCACACAAATATAAAAGCAATGAATATAATAGAAGCTTACAAAATTTTATTTCTACTTATGCTCAAAATCAATGAATTTGTACTACCAAAATTAAGTTCAGAGCACAAGCAAAATCTTTCATATACTCTTAAATGAAATCTAATTATATTACAACAATAACCATTACATAAATCTCTAGTTCAACAACTGAATCCTTAATATCATCCTTGAAAATAAATGAAGAAGTAAATTTATATTATTTTTATCTTCACAATACCTTTCCTTTTATCACTTAAAAAATAAATATATTATTTTATTCTTCATCAATATACCAATTTTTATTTTTTAAATTAAGACTAAAAAATCATTTATAAAAATCTAATAAAAAATTGAGAGACATAATTACAACAAAAAATATATGTTTCACATCTAAATAAAGGTTATAAAAAAATATATAATACATAATTTTTCTTTCTTCATAAAAAAATAAATATACAAAAAACTCAAGATGAAAAATATTAAATATCTATTGGAAGTCCCACATCGACTAGAGATAAGGCCAATTTCATAATATATAAGTGAGTTGCAAACCTCACTTTACAAGCCGATTTTGTGGGGTTGAATTAGGCTTAAAACTCATTTCTAACATGGTATCAGAGTCAAGTTAGAGTCTATCCTAGCGATTTTTTTTTCTTGGACGCAAACCTCATCTTACAAGCCGATTATCTGGGGTTGAGTTAAGCTTAAAGTTCACTTCTAACGATATCAAACTAATATTTCACTATCAAGAGACAAAAAAGAATTACCTTTTTTATCTTAAAGAAGAAAAGAGAACTAGTGAAAAATGAGAGGGAGGAGAATGAATTGTGTGTAACTTTCTATTTATTTTTAAAGCGAAAAACAAAAGATGATATGCAACAATAGTAAATGAGTACAATATGTGAGAAACTTAAAATGAGAGAGAACAAGAAAAATATCTCAATAAGTTTTATTATTCTCTATTGTATTTAATTTTATATTTTATTATTTGTTATTATTAAATATTATATTTTATAAAAGAAATAAAAATCAATCTAAAAAATTTTAAAAATTTTGGGGGGCCATGGCCCCCCTAAAAGCCTTCTAAGATCCGTCATTGCATGAGCTCAAAATAGCGAAAAATGTTAAGTATCTTCTTAGTATATGAACTTTGATGCAAAATTGAAATTTATCTTTGTAAAAAACTTTGATATATTTTGGTCCTGAAACTTTAAAATGAATACATATAGTCATTTTAATCCAACTACATTAAATTTTACTAATGTGTCAAATGCGTTTTTCAACTGACATTGAAACGAGAGTGTGTAAAATCATGTAAACAACTCAAATACTAGCATAAATTGCGTTCGACAGGTCAAAAAAGTTTAACATAATTGGGTTAAAAGGACTATATTAATTAATTTTTAAAGTTTGAAGACCAAACTATATCAAAATTGTTTATAGGGACAATTTCAATTTTGTGTCAAAATTTAAGGATTAAAATCATATTTAACTTAAAAAACAAAATACAAAACTAGGTAGTAATATTTCGAGAATACCCAATGTAATATTTTATTTAACTTGGCTTAATTAGTTATTTAGTCCTGTAATTTGTTTGTTTGATTTATGTTGATCCTCTTAAAGAATTAGAGGACCAAATTAAGAAAAAAAAATAGTAAGAAGACCGACATGAACCAAATTAAGAAATTGAAGAACTAAATCAGTAATCAGTAATTAAGTCATTTAACTTTAATGCTCTAAACTCTTTCACAAACTTCTAAATTCACTCCCACTCTTTTATTGCTTTTATTTCTTAGTTTTTAGTCCAAGCACTAAAGCCCAGAATGTTTTTATTACACCCACCCATCACTTTTTGTTTTCAGCCCTATAAATTAAATGACTAATAAATAAAGTTTAAAGTTTAAACACATTAAATGCAATTATCGTTTTATAATTAACTCACACATTTATTTTATTCCATAAAAACACATTACATGACAAAATGTAGTAAATAACTCATGTAAATATTAATTAATCATTTCAAACTTAACTTTTTTGTTTTGTTTTGTTTTTCTCTTACTTATTTTGTATTAACACTAAATTAAGTAAGTAATTTAATATGAGAGAGAGAGAGTAATTAATATTTGTAAACAGAGTGTGGTTGATATTTGAAATTAAAGAGCATTTTTTTTTAAAAAAATTAAGAATTTAATGAATAAAAGATAGGGTTTTAAAACAGTAAACGTTTCACATACTTTATTTAATAATGACCTCTATAGGGAAAATTAAATAAACGTTTAGCATTTTATACAAAAAAATAATACTATATTAACAAGTATAAGACAGACAATGGTTCCATGTCTGCCCATATAAATCTAATCATTTTTAAGTAAATGCAATGATATATGCATAAACAAAATGAGATAAAAGAAAACATAAATTACATAAAAATATTAAATTTTATTTTTTATTTAAAACATCAGTTTTGATAAATGTGAAGTTAGGAGAAAAAAAATGACAACAGACGAAGCAATAAATGAAAATTTTAGTCAGTTAATGGGATAAAACAGGTAAAAATGAGAAAACTGAAATAGAATATAACTTTATTACCAGTAGAAAGAGATATATGATATGCATCTAATCATTTGTAAAATAAAATAAAATAACAGGAAGAATATTGATCAATCAAAATCACTTATCTAAAAACTACTCAATCAAAATTAAAAATTAAATGTTCAAAAATATGTATATCAAAATAACATAATAGTATCATAATGATTATATTATAAATAAAGATTAAATCATTACATATAATATTTGACTTTTGCAATACTAGTGAACTGATTAGAATATTAGAGTTGTTGAGAATAAATCATACCAGAATTGCAATGCAATTTGAGAAGAGGAAGGCTTATAAGTTTTTGATAAGATAATTTATTTTCAATAAAAATAATATCTTTGGAAAGATAAAATTCTGAAAACAATCATTGAATTATTTAATTTCAGGATCACCATTTAATCAAAGCAACTGACAACAAAGGCATATTAAGTAATTAATTACGTATCATTAACCATAAGCTAATTATATTTATGGTAAAACCGAAAATTTAAAAGAAGTTGAAAGTGAAAAATGGATTAAACACACAGATTTTAAAGAAATATTAAATACAGAAGAGATTTGGTTTGATGATATATCTTAATAAAGGAAAGTGTTTAAATATATATTGAATGTGAGGAGAATTGATAAGAGGAATTAATAAAGAGAGGAGAAAAGAAAATCTTTTAGAAATATTTATTCGGAATTATTCTGCGGTTGAATTTAATTTTGTTGTGAAAATGGTTAATAATAAAATTTATTATTAGGAAAAAGATTTTTTAACAGTGTGAAAGTGAAAGACAAAGGGATTAGTCTGATATCTGAGTGGTGGGTCCCACGACACTCGCTCCTCGGTCCTATCTATATCGTGCTACATTCACTACCTACTTACCACTTTTAATTTGTTCATGTTCCACTTCTTTTATCTTTTATCTTTCTCATCTTTTTTTTTTCTTTTTATCTGTGATTTTTTATGATAATAAAAAATATTTTAAAATAAGAAAATTATAATTATAAAAATTAATAAAATACATACGATATATATATATAATATATTTATGTTTATTTTGTAAGTAAATCTTTATCATGAATAATAAATTTAATTTAAAAGAAATTAAAGTATAAAATATAGTTAAATTGAAAAAGAATTAAATTTTAAAAAGGGTAATTTAAAGAATAAAATCAATAATGTAATCATTTTAATTTAAGAAAGAATTATCTATTAAAGAATAAAATTGTGAGTAGATAATATAGATTTTATTTTATCTAAATCTTTTATCTTTTGATCATTTTGCTGTGTTTAGATAAATAATCAAATCCCACAAAATAATCTTTACATAATAATAGCATATATATCTTTTTAATCTTTTTATGATCTTGTTTTACATAAACAAATAATCAAGTGACACAAGATAAAAAATTACAGGAGAAAAAGAGCGAGCAGAGCGAGACCTTTCTCTCCATAACTCAACCATCGTGTCTTCCTGATCAAAGTCAAAACCCACCCAAAAAGACCACAACGATACACAGCACACCCTTTATATCCTTTCTTTCTCTCTCAACACAACTGGTTTTTCCTCTCCACAACCACTTTCCTAAGCACGCGGTATTTTTATTTTCTCTCTCTATCTCTCTTTCCTCGGTGCAACAACAACACTACTTCTGTCATAGGTAGACACAAACATTTTCCGGATTCTTCTGTTTTGTTTCCTTTCACTCTTTCTTTTCATTGATTTCTGGGTGGGTTCAATTTTTTCCTTTGCTATTGTTATTTTCAGAGAAAGAAGGGGTCTTTCTCTTTCTCTTTTTTATTTTCACCTGAGGCTTTACAAGTGCCGGAATCTTAAACAACAACACAAAAACGACGGCTACACACAACGTTGTTTCTTGTCATTTACGCCCGCATGCGTGTTGGTTTTGGTTTGTGTTAAAGCATGTCTATCCACTCCCCCTTCTGCCAAACGTTAATCCAATCCAATTTTTCCAAACTGGGTCACACCCCAAAATTAAGAAATAAGACTTAGTGAAATGAATTTTCAATTTTCAATTTTCAATTTACAATCTTTAATCATTGATTGCCGATTATCTTTTATTACCCTTTTGACCTTTGTTCGTGATTGGTGTGCGCAGGGATCGAGGCGGCAGTATCCGAGTGACGATCACATTGATGAGAAGCGGAATTTGAGCTGTCGATTTCGTGTTCGAGTTTTGGATCTGTGAGGATGAAGTCTTGGTCAGTGGATGAGTGGAGGGAGTACTTTGTGTCTGCGAATTCGGATATTTTTGAGATAATTGAAAACGCGATTGTCGTGGCGGCTACGGATTGTCCGAAGGAGTTTAGAGTGAAGAGGGATGCGATTGCAGAGAGGCTGTTCTGTTCCAGGTTGACTCGCTGTGCGGGTTGTGACCGTGTGGAGTTGGTTGCGAGGGGAGTTGGTAAAGAGAGTGATGATGAAGGCTGCAAGAATGGGGTAGAAAGAAATGGGGCTGAGTTCGCTGGAGCAAGCAAAGAGAGCAAGGTCAATGAAGGTGGAGATGAGGATGCAGAGATTGATGTCAATGGTGTTAGCAACTATAGTTTTGGTGAGGCCGAGGCATTAACTGATGAGATGGATGAAGAGACTCAGTATATGGGGGAGATTTTGAGGATCAAAGACGTTCTGCTGAACCGTGAAGAAGAGGTTTGTCCTACTCTCAACCCCTCTCACTCTTCACTTTCTTTTCTTTGTGATTTTATTTTTGTCTGAGGTGCTTTGTGTTTTCTAACAAATGTGGCTTTTGTCGGATGCCATTTTGGTTTTTCTTTGAAGGTTTGAGTTTTTTCTGAATCTTCTTCGTTTCTTGTTGTTACAGTCTGATTCTGTCTTATTTGAATCGTTGAGGAGGCTTCAGCTGATGGAGCTAACCGTGGATTCTCTTAAGGTTCGAATTTGATTCTCTCCTTCTTACTCATTCAATTGAAAATTTGGACAATTTGTTTTGTTCCTCCCTAATCCACTCCTCTAACTCTTATTGATTAACTTTGCCAGGCAACTGAGATTGGAAAGGCTGTCAATCCTCTCCGAAAACGGGGATCAAAGGAAATTCGTGAACTTGCAAAGAAACTTATCGAGTACGTATCAGTTTTTTTTCTGATGTTTGTTTGTCCTCTTTGTATCATTTGATTAATTGGTTTATTTTATAAGCTAGTCTACTCTTTTTATCTTCTATTACATGGATCAATGTGTAATGGCTTCTAGGTGGTTTCTTCGATTCCAATTAGTAGTTTGTTATTCTTGTTGTGTGTGTGTGTGTGTGTGAGAGAGAGAGAGAGAGAGAGAGAGTGAAGATCAATACAATCCATTTTTGCTGTGCTTCTAACTGATATTCCATTATTAGAGTCATCAGTTGTTAGATGTTGTTCTTATTTTGTTTCTTAGTTCATCTTACAGGGAATGCTTTTTTAGCTTTGATAAAGATCTTTAGATAGATGAATAGTCAATTAAAGTTCCATGCAAATCATATTTGTGCTAGCACGTCTCATCATCTTAAGTTAGCCAAGTTGTGTGGTTCATATCAGTGTACTGGTTTTAGATTGGCAAGCTGTTTAATTTGTTCACTTGTGTGCTGAACAACCTCCATTCTAAACTTTTCCACCTGCATATGTAGTGGCTGGAAAGATATGGTTGATGAGTGGGTGAAGGCCACTGCTACAACAGCTATTGCAGGTAGAAATTTTTATCTGCCTTACAATCAGAAGCATCCTGCAGCCTTTTTGTACACATATAAATGATTTCATGTTTGATAATGGGTTCATTAAATGTTTGTAGCTTCAGATGAAGGCACACCCGATTCAGTTAATCCATCTGTTGTTGATGATGAAGAAGAAGAAGGACTTCCATCACCTCCTATGGATGAAGGGGCCTTCTTTGTTGCTCCAACTGGTTCCATGGAACTTTCACAGGTATTTGCTTGTGCTTTACCCCCCTTTCTTTTGTTGTGACCTTTTTTGTATACAGAGGCTGACTTGTACTTTTCTGTTGTAAAGTTCTTTGATGGCATGGATGATGATGGAAGTAAGTACTTTTCTCTTATCTTTTGTGTTATGAATTTTAATCCCCCAGTTCTTATATTAATGATTATTTTTCTCAAATTTTCTTTCAGATCCTCGACCAAGTGGTCCATCCCACAAGAACCGTGACAACAATGGCAGAAGGCCAGCCATTCCTAATAGGGAGGATAAGAGTCAACTGGCAAAGAGAAATATGGCTGTTGTGCCAGTGAGGCCAAATAAGCCAGTAACCTCTGATTCTGGCCCTGGCAGACCCCTCCCATCTAATAATCTGCAGAGAAAAAGCAATGTGGAGCCAAAAATGCAGCAAAAGATAGAGAACAATTCACTGGCAAGGAGGCCTCCCATTGGTCATCTAGATGTAAGAAAAATATCTCTGTGAATAAAACTTGTATGTTTGTGTTCTCTCTGACCTTGACTTTTGTTTTTCTGTATCAGAAACCCATGCGTTCAGATGAAGCGGCTGTCCAAGTAAAGCTAGAAGCCACCAAGAGGAAACTTCAGGAGAGGTATCAACAACTTGAAACTGGTATGTCAAAATCTATGTCCAGTAGTTTCTACATTCCGAGCCAATCTTTACACAGAAGTTAATTTCCTTGCCATAAGTGTTTTAGAAGTTTTTTTGTGCAGATTTCCTGAGATGCTAATTGATTGATGAAACTGACATTTAATTGTTACATGCAGCCAAGAGACAGAGAACAATCCAATTTATGGAAATAAACGATCTCCCGAAGCATGTTAACTACAGAAATCCACATGCAAAGCCTGGTTTTCACAATAGGAACCGGGCCAATACTCGAAGGTAGAGAGGCATTATTGTATATGGTGGACCAGCAGATTTAGCAGAGCATGTCGAAGGAAGCTGTTTGTTCTGTGGATTGAAGATTGGTCCCCTTGACTGTAGAAAATGACAGCATTTGGTCTTTGCATAGAGGTTTTCCAGTTGAGGAGGAAGTAAACTTTAAAACTGTTTATTTCCCGCGCTATAGGAGCTTTAGGAGTTTAGGAGTTAAGGTGGTACATAGGAGTTTTTGTTAATCGTAGCTTAGAAGAGAGGACCCTAACTTTGGCACCTCTACTTTAGACTTGCTTCCATAATGATTGTCTATAGAAAAAACTCCATTGTTTCTGGACAGTTTTTGTCATTTCTAAGTTAGAGTACATACATATACACCATTTCAAAGTGCTTTGTCGCAACCTCAATGGTCTTTAAATTCCTTCATGTGATTATGGTTGCAGGTGTACAACAATTTTAGTATCAAATAACAATTGAATCATTTTTTTCCATGCCTTTTACTTTTTCAATGCACCTTATTAAGCATAATTACTGAAAAGTTGGTCCTAGTCAAAACCAGAACTTTTGGTGTTTGGTTTGATTGTAGAACAGAATGGAATAGAATAGAATAGAATGGAAAATACTAGGCGTTAAGGAGGGAAGAGAGAAGAGTGACCCTTGATGAATGTCATTGGCCATAGGAGAATGGAGAATTTGGTTTGGTCTAAACCATTTAAAAAATGAAAAAAAAAATTGGATGGTATGAATATGATTATGACCATGACCCTGAGAAAGAAAGAGAAAGAGAGAGAGAGAGAGAGAGAGAGAACGTGCAAAAGTTGGAGGATTTTTTTTGCTTGTCGGCTTGACTTTCTTTACTTTGTTGTTTTGTTTTTAGTAGTAACCAATCAATCCTCTTCTGTTACTATTCCTATTCACATCTCTGCGATTTGCGTGTATCACAAATTAAACTCAAAACTCCATGCCTCTGTAAATTAATGCCACACACACAACAACACATTACATCTCTAGCTGTCAATTTTGACCCTTCCCTTTCCCCTTTCTCACCCATTTTCCCTTTTTTTTTTCTCCTTCGTTTTTGTTTCGCCGAATATTCTCTGCATTTCTTTACGCTAAATTTTCTGTCACGCCGCCTCATCCACTGCGTGCATCAAAATGTTTCGCAATTCACCGTTTTCCCTTCTTTCTAATATCCTAACATTATTCTCTGTTTCTTCTGAGTTTCTCGAGTTAAAATTGGGATTTTGCAGAAGGGTTTTAGATAGAGAGTAGCGAGATTATGATATTAGTTAAAAAGCAATTTTAAAATTTTGCATGAATATTATTATTATGTAATAAATAAGTACCCACGTTAAATAAATGCGCGTGTATGCAAAATTTTATTCTGTATTTAATAGAAGTAATACCATTCATTCATTACATACGTTATATATATTTAATACTGTATTTAATAAATGTCGTCATTGTAAAATGTGAAATAGTGATGATGACTTATATACATTGAATAACCTAAACACTCTTCGTCATTATGACTGTTTTTTTTTCTTGAAGGTTCAAATGAATTTGTGAACTTTTTTTTGTATTTAGTATTTTTCTTCCGCTGTGACTTTTGTAAACTTTTTATTTTTGTTTTTATCTGTATTATTTATTAATAATATTTGTTTAATTTGAGTTGTTACTTAAATGATCACATCAAAATTTGAAAGATTAGGCAGTTTTTAAGAATATTTTACTTAAAAGACAAAATTAAATCAAAGTGAAAATTGTGGAAAAGTTAATACGTCTGTCGATTTTCATTTTCTTTCGGGTTGACTGTTGAAGAGAGAGGAAAGAAAGAAAAACGAAGTTTTGCATCGTAGTTATCAATGTTTTCCTACAATCAAAATAATATTTAATAAAACAAAATTTTTAAAAGTTAAAATAAATTTTAATCATCAAATAATTTCACTTTTCATTTTAAAATATTCTTAAAACATTCTTAAAACATACGTTAATGTGTTAATGTGTAAGAGAAACGCACGTTAACAAAAACCGTAAAACAATTATAGCAAATATAAAAAAACTACATAGCTAAGTTCCAAACTAATTAAATTTAGTTTAGATGTTAAAATGAATTCATTTTACACATGTTCAGAAATATAAAACTTACATTTGAATTATTAGGGTTTAGAAAGAGGCACGTTTGAATTATTTATAATGCCCGACCAAACATGGATTAGGATTCCCTGCACTCGGCTATATCACTGTAGCCTGTAGGTCCTCTATTCAAATCTAACCATTTTTTTTAGATTATATTTAATCATTAACTATTTATCTATAAAAGAAAATTAGCAATAGATATTTCAAAAATGTAGGGTCCTGAAAATTGAGAACCACAACAGTGCTATAAAAGAATGGACACGTAAACAGAACCGCACAAATAATTCGAAAATTAAAGCTAAAAAATTCTGAAAATTGAAAGCATTCAAAAGGAAGCTGTAATTTTTTATATATATAAATACAAAAAAGATTATATTACGAGTTAACTAATGACGTGCTTAATTAAAATTATCTTGTCAAAACAAAGCAAACTTTTTTCTAAACTAAGAAACTGTTACATTTAAACTGAAATATTGTTGTGCTAATAACTGTTGTGCTTGCAATATTTTTATTATTTTTTTGCTTTGATTGCTTATGATTAACTGGTTTCACTGCTCATAATTCGATTTCTTATAAACCGAAAATTTCTGAAGAATAAGTATGAATTACAAAAAAATAAAATAAAAATAGAAAAACTATTAATAAGTCATCGTTTATCATGGTCTTGCTCAATTATTACACGTTCACTTTTAACTTCATTAAACGTGCTTAGGGACAAACTTGTAGTTCATGAGTTAGATTTCAATACTAGGGATAAATTTATCCCTTTATTAGGAGTTACTGATTTTAGCCACATTTATGGACGAAACTGATCCTTTCTATCCTTAAAAAGTAACTACTTTAATTTACTACTAATCTTATTATTAAATTTATGGCAATAAAATTTTTCTAATGAATATCATTTTGTAAATTAAATTAAATTAAAAAAAATTATGTAAATGAAAAAGTAACTTAAATTTATGGTTTTTAGCTTTTCTGATTGTCTTCTTTAATAAGTTTTTTTAGGATTAAATATGTTTTTGGTTCCTAATCTTCCAGTAAATTTTTCATTTCGAAACTTTGGACCAATTTAGTCTTTCATCTTTTGAAATATGTGGATTTAGTCTTTTTAATCAAATTTTGTTAAGTTTATTTGACATTTCAATAGAGTTTCATAATAGTATTTGACTTAATATTAAATAAAAAATGTGTCAAACAATATAAACAATTCAAATACAATCCTGAAATACGTACAAAACATCAAATAAATCTAACAAAAGTTAACTAAAAGGACTAAATCCATGTATTTCGAAAGATGAAAGACTAAATTAGTTTAAAATTTCGAAATTGACTAATTTCAAAATTCATTAAAAGTTAAGAGACCAAAAATATATTTAACATTTTTTTTATCATAGCAAATAAATCATTATAAAATAAGTCATAATTCAGTAAGAGGTTGAGCAAGAAAAATCATAATTAAATAAGTATAAAATATATAGAATTAAGTTGAATATAAATATGATGTTAAATGTTGAGATTTTAATAAGAATTATATGACATTATTTAAAAACGTTTATGTGGAGTTTGGATGAATTTAATATGATAAACGAAGTGAAGCAGTTAAAGAAAGGAATAATGATATATGTATTTTGTTAAAATGAGTTTGAGATGTGAACGAGGACTCTAAGATGTGGTATAATAATTATCACTATTCCAGAAAATATTAGGCAAAATCCACGCTATTCATATCATTAGCGTCGGTTTTTCCTTCAAAAGTCCATTCTATGAACCTGAAATTTAAGACACTAACGTAGGTTTTTGAAAGGGACGCCCTAATACAAAAATATAATTTATTTCACATGGTTAAATATGTTTTTTTTTATTTTGACGTAAAATTAAAATTCGTCTTTATTTCGAATTTTAATATAATTTGGTCTCAAATCTTTAAAATAAATAAATATAATTTTTCTAAGCTAATTGTGTTAATTTTTTTTTTGATACGTCAAACACATATGGTATTGTTATTTGAGTTATTTAATTGTTTGATAAGTTCTAGTTCAAATGTCAACTTGAAATACTATTTAACCAATCTAAAAAAATTAGCATCGTTGGGTTAAAATGATTATATTTATTCTTTTTAAAAGTTTGAAGACCGAAATATATCAAAGTTTGAGATATAAACAATTTCAATTCTATATATTTTAAAGACTAGAAATATATTTAACCACAATTTGGTATGACCTAGCGTCAATTAGGCTTACACTTATAATTAAGTTTTTAAATAATAATATGACATAGTATCAGTTTAACTGACGCTCAAATAATATATTTAAGTAAATATTAACACAGCATCAGTTTGTCCAACGCACGATATTTTTTATTTAAAATATTATTTTTTGCATCTAACAAGTCTATGTAAAAACGTGTTTTAAAAAATAATTTATTGGTAGTGATGGCATAGCCCACACTAATTAACATATTTATAAAAAAAATTATATAACCATCGTTATTAGTGTCGATTAAACCCACATATAAGCATGTTTTTAAAAAATAATTTAATAATAGCATTGTCCTAGCCTATGCTAATTGAACTATTTTAAAGTATGTCACGTTTGAACTTTCCTTATGCTACCTATCCTTTTTCAAAATGCCTAAAAGTGTTTGCAAAGAGCTAACAAGTACACACAATTTTCTTTGGGGTTGGAGATCACATAACAGAAAGATAGTTTGGACAAAATGGGAAAATTTAGGTAAACCTAATGAGGAAGGGGGGTTGAGAATTATAGATATTGTAAACTTTAACATAGCCCTTTTAGTAAAATGGAAATGGAGATTAGGCATGGAAAACCAGGGTGTTTGGAAGGAGGTTGTATATAATCTCCAACTACAAAGATAAAACTATAAGGGAGATGGGGGTTGGGAACATAGCATATGGGTTTGGAATTTAGCTTGAAGAAGAACTAGGTTTGTGTGGGAAACAATCCAAGAACAAGAGTTATTGCAACTCTTATCTAGAAAAAGAAAAGAAATCAAGAGATATTATGAACTATTGGGTGTGGATGGAAGAAGAGGAATGATCATATATAATAAGGTCTGCATATAACACTTTGACAGGATGTCAAGGTGAGGAAGATACTAATATATTTAAATCCTTTTGGAGTGTAAAGGTTGTTTCTAAAGCTTAGTTTTTAGGCTAAAGGGTATTGCTAAATAAGATGCCTACAAAGGAAAAGTTATATCGTAAGGGTGTGTAACTAAACAATAGCTCTTGTGAATTATGTATAGAGAATGAAGAGAGCATCACACATCTTTTCTTTTTGTTGCAAAATAGCTCAATCAGTCTAAGAGATGTGTGACAGGTGGGTAGGAGTGAGTGCAGTGCACCACAACTAGCCTAGTATTAACTTTCTACAATTTAACCTCTTGCAACTAAATGGAAAACAAAATAAAATCTAAAAAGGTATGTGGTTAGCAATTATTTGGAAAATTTGAAAACACCACAATGGGGTTATATTTAAGCAAGGAAATGTAGACCCAAAAAAAAATATTTTGCTTGGCACAAGTGAATGTTTGGATATGGATGAAACACAAACTATCAAATGTTAACTTTTCTTATTGTGACTAGTACCAATGCCCAGTTCAATGTTTAAAATCTCTCTGAATATGTTTTCTGTAACGCATATCTGGTACCTTCGGGTATTCTTATACTTGTTAGCCAACAAGGGTGGGGGTGTTGATATTGTTGCAAGGGCAATGTGTTTATAGGTACATGTTCCCAAATGTTGAGGAAGGGGGACTTTCATGCAACTTCAATGTGGCGCAAAACATGCAAGAAAAACCTTCTTATTTGTTGAAGCTTCTACAAAGATTATTAGACAAAGGTTTTAGACAAATTATGCTTAAAGCTTATCTTGTTGCAAAGAAGCTAAGTACAATACACGGTATTACATGCTTTAAGCTCCATTTTCTTTACCTTGATTTGTATGCTTTCTATTTTTGTTTCAACATGAGATCATGTTTCAAATTATGTTTTCTTAGTTTTGTCTCTAGTTATGCTCCTTTTAGGTTTATCTTGTATTGCTTCAAGCATGTGTAATATTGGTGCCTATAATATATGTAGCCTAAGAGAGTAATACCTTGTACTTTTTTGTAAATGGATTTGAGTACTCCTAGTGCTCTACTTCTATTATATTCATTTTTTACCGATAAAAAGCAAAAATAATGACAAGACTACTACATTACTTATAGTTTGAATGAGTAACAAGTTGATTTTTATTTTCAGGAGACAACAAATGCAAACAAACACCACAAAGAAGCAATTCTTCAAGAATACATATAGTTGTTGAAAATATTTAAAATATTAATACCCAAACAAGCCTAAGCCAAATGTAACTCAGATTCAGAGATTATGTATTTAGTTATAAGAAAATCGAACTTAAATTTGTTTAGCACATAACTAACCTTGAGATAGTGTTGACACAAGGTTTCACCTCTACCATGCAACCTTGAGCTTCACCATCACACAAATCCTTCTACGCCTCTTGAAAATGAAAAAAAAAATGGAGTTCTTTTATGAACCTTTTTCTTAACCACCGAAGACCTTCAAATCACATTATAGGATCTCTTAAGTAATTACCATTTTCAACCAATCAACTCAATAATAAAGGGTTTTGGGATATGGCTCACCAAATTATTGATATTTCACCTCACAACTCAACAGGGTCATTAGGATAGAGAATGGATGACATTGATGCGCAACTCTTCTCTTTGAGCGAAAGGGAAATTTTTTTGGGGGAATAAATATTTATAGAAGTTCTTTTACTAAATCTTCAACTTTATTTTTTATTTATAAAAGCTCACAAAGTACCGGTCAAATGCTACCTCATTTTATATTAAAAATTTATTTTATTTGCACCAACCAAGCCCTCACAAGCTATTATTTTAATTTTACATTTTATTGTAAAATATGTGGCGATAGTGCCAATGCTAAAATATAGTTTTTTAATATTTTTAATTACTGTGATTTACGAGACGAAACCTGTCTCATGTTTAATTTTTTCTTATAATTTTTGTTAATACGTCAACCTTATAACTTTCAAGTGTTATTGGGAGAATTAAATTCACAACTTTTTTATTTTCTCTTTTTTAACTTTTTACAACTAAATTAACTTCTTTATGTGTGCGTAGTTGATGACATTTCATTATATTAAGTTACCTGTAATTAAAAGGAATTTGACTCCATTTCATTAATGTTTATATATTTAAGAAATTTTAATAAATTAGGTATAATTACTGATTTGGTACCCCAACTTTTTGGTTAAGTTTAATTTAATACCCATACTTTTGGTTTATTCAATTTAATACCCAAATTATCTAAAAAGATTCAATTTTGTTCTCTCCGTTAAGTTGGAGTTAACACCGTGTCCGTACAGGATACGTGTCAAGCCATGAAATTTTTAATTTTTATAAAAAAAATTAATTTTTTAAAAATTTTAATTTTAAAAAAATAATAATAAAAACTGCAAACGTGTCAGCTTACAATCATGACACATGGCAGTGGTAATAGTTGTATTCAATTTAGTCATCTATTTAAATTTTTGGTTCAATTTAGTATCCAAACTTTTTTAAAATAATCCAATTTTGTCCTCTCCAATTTGAGACCAAATTAGTAAATAAGCTTAATTACAACTTATATATACATGTTACAATAACTTTTTCTAATATATACATCAAATCATTTCACCTAAATACTTAAATTATTTTATTTTTCACATTTTTTACCTTTGTAATTTTTTACACATGAAATTTTTTACACTTGTAAAAAAATAAAATAATTTGAATATTTAGGTGTAGTGATTTGATGTATAAACTCAAAACAATTATTTTAACATGTACATATAAGTTATAATTAAACTTAGTTACTAATTTGGTCTCAAATTGGAAAGGACGAACATGGATCATTTTAAAAACTTGGGGTACTAAATTGAATCAAAAATTTAAATAGAGAACTAAATTGAATACAACTATTACCACTGCCACGTGTCATGATTGTAAGCTGCCACATGGCACGATAATAAACTGACACATAACAGTTTTAAAATTTTTTGAAAAGAAAATTAAAAATTTCACTGCTTGATACGTGTCCTTTACGAAAACGGTGTTCCAACTTAACGGAAAGAACTAAATTGAATCTTTTTATATAATTAGGGTACTAAATTGAACAAACAAAAAATATGAGTACCAAATTGAATTTAACCAAAAAGTTAGGATACCAAATCAGTAATTATACCAATAAATTACTAGCTTATAAACCACAAATTACTGTAAAAAAAACAGAGACATTTTGAGTTTGCTTTAGGTGAAGACTTCGAGAAAGATCGGGAGAAAAATAAAGAAGAATGGACAATATGGTTAGAGTTCTCTTCATGCTATTAAAATCCTTATTCTTCTCTAAGTTCATTTCATATTTTGTTAAAATGATGATATTATATATATATATATATATATATATATATAAAATATAAAAATATTTAACAAAGTGTATATTATTTCCATCTTCAGAGTTGCAACTAAACATGGCAGACCAGTGTTAAAGTTTTCATCTAAATGTACGCTTGTGAATCAGCGGGCTCCACCAATTTCTCCAGAAAAAGAAAAAGGTTCCATTTTTTTTGACAAAACTAGCTACTTCTTCAATCTCTTCTCGCTTAATTCTCTTGATTCAAAATTCTAGACTCAAAACAAATAAAACATGTTTTGTCCAAAATAACAGTTATTTTAAGACATTAATAAAACAAAAACAATTTTTTATTAAACTGTAACACTACAATTTTCTAGTTAGGTTTGTTATCAGAAATAAATTTCAAATATTAATAATTCGAAACGTGAAAATAAATTGAAGTGTAACGGAGCTGTTTCAGCTTGCTATGTATTGGATTGATTCCCACTGACATTAAAAAGTAGTTTCTGGTGTGTTTGAAGTTCCCAAGGTATGAACTGGCACTAAATGAAAAGGACAAACAAAAGTCACTTTCTCTTCTGACAACTCTAATGCATTCGACACTTGGCACTTACATCACCAAGATAAGAGCCACGCACCACCAGTAGGTATTAACCACTTCCCAAACTTCAAAAAACTCAAATATTCACCACAAATTAATTTAACAAAAGCAAAACTCCCTATTAAACATGCCTAACAAGGTTTAACAAATAGGTTAGTTATTTTATTTCAAGTAATTTATCTGCCATAAGCAATTTCCCAAAATAGAATTACATCTCACAACGAAATTTATTAGAAAAAAAAATATACTAACAACGTAAGAAGGATGAATACCACCTAACTAGACATCTATGGCCAAATTCAGGTCATGATTTTATCCACAATCTTGTACTTAGGTCATTCTCATTTTAATTGCCATTTCGTACAAACTTTGAGCTGTTGACCTTCTATGTTTGCCAGATGGCCCATAAATTTCTTTTATATTATTATTATTATATAGTTGGTGGAGTTATTGAAAATAAGTACTTTTGTTGAATAATTGACACATATACTCTCAACAAATGAAGTAAACTTAGGATATAATTTTATATAATGCAATCTATCATTTTCCTACTCTCGATCTTTTTCCTTGGCTAAAAGCTAAAGAATATAAGATTTAAAAAAAAGGAATCAAGACATTTTTTTTCGAAGATTTAAACCTTCTTTCTACAAACAATTATTTGATAACTTTCTATACAAAGTATGCTTCTTTAGTTTGTAAAATTATCTCCTTTATATTTTTGGAAGAATATTCGTTTATGTAATTTTAGTATATATACAATTTACGAATGAAAATTTGTTTGTGAGAAAATGAAAGTGGACAAACCGTACCAGATCGTATGATGCACGCAATCAGTAAAAGTGGTGATCAGAACATGAAGTGAAGTTCAGAGATATTTTCAATGAAGATTGAGTTTCGGGTTGCTGAAGGAAGATGAATTGCTGCAACATTAAAATCCGTACGAAACAAAGTGCTTTTACAGTACTGTTGGTCGGTAAATGTTTAATTAAGTTGTTTACACAAATTTTTCTATGAATCTTTTTTAAATATGTTTTGTATTTATCTATTCAACTTTTAGGTTAAATAACTTACCAAAGTGACTCAGCCTCTTTTGTTGACACGTGAATAAATTAGACTATTTTAGTCTTTTATTATTATAAATTTTCAAAACTAATTCTGTCTCTTTTTTGACCGGTTACAAGTAAGATTATTTTTAACTTTCATTATCTACTTGAATTGCGGAAAATACTTCTTCAATATTATGTTGAAGAAAAATAAAAGACCAAAGAAGGACTATACAAGCTTTGCGCGTAGAAGGAAAGGTTAGGAATAAGATTTATATATATAAGGTGAAAACACATGCGCGTGTTTATCTTTTTTAAAAGTGAATATAAATAATATTCTAATTTTTTTTATTTATTTTGTGAATATTTTTTTTCTAAAGATATTTATTTTAATTTAAAAATAATTATTTAAATAGAAAAAATTGAATCTCGAAACACTTAAATCTAACATGGTAATTACTTAAAAAGTCTAAATGTTTAGGTGAAATTGTAATATTTTGATACATTTTGATTCTTAACTTTAAAAAATAAATATAGTATTTTTATTCAATTATTTAAAAAAAAAATTTACGTATCAAATGTGTTTCTTGTTAACATCGAATATGTTTACACGGTTTGACACATTTTCATTTTCATGTCTACCGGGACACGCGTTTGACACATGAAAAAAACTTAACATAATATTATATTAAAATGTTTATATCCATTTATTTTTAAAGTTTATAGACCAAAATATTTTAAAGTTTTGGATATGGACGAATTCCAATTTCACATCAAAGTTCAAAGACTAAAAATATAACACACACAATTTTAAAATACGCCAATTATTATTATCATATTCTTCTATACATTTCATATAAAGCTATACTCATACCTTTTTTTTTTCATAATATCTCGCTTACTAGTGTTGTAGGCTCAATTTTTATAAAGGTTTGAGGGTTTAAAATATCTTCCCATCATCTTCATTAATTATTTTAATGTTGGTTTAAGTTTTGATATTTATGTTCTCCCTTAATCTTGATTTTGAATTTTGGTTGTTTAGATTTGTTCCAGTTTCTTGGCTTAACTCAATTCCACAAAACCGGCTTGAAAGGTAAGGTTAAGTGGAGTCATTTGCACACTCTAAATATAGAGACTCTAAGTAATCTAATATGTTAAAGGGTGTGATTTAAGCCTAATTCAAACCCCACAAACCGACTTGTAAAGTAAGGTTTGCACCTTACTTATATACTATGAAATTACCTTATCTCTAGTCGATGTGGGACTTCCAACAATTTAGACACTAACATAGATACTAATAAACCAAATTGGATTTTAGCATAGATAAATTAAAAAATTCAATTTATTGTTTGATCAAATGAGGAAATATAAAAATAATTCAACCGTGAAAATGGTTTCAATAACTAAAACTAATTCCAAATTTATAACTAAGTATTAATTTATCAAGTAAACCATTTACAATCTCTAAATCAAGAAATTTAGCGAAATTTTAGTTGAATCCAATTTAAAATTATACATGAAAGAGTGTCTTTTTTAAATTATATCTTAATTTAGAAAATTTAAGCAAAACTAGCTCCCATTATCTTGAATTTCCTTGTATCTGAAGGAAACTAAACTTGGAAAGATGATTTGAAGAACAATACCATAAAAAGCTTCTTGATAACTCAAGGTTCTAATCCTATCCAACAAAGATTTCAAAGTTAAAATAGAAGCTTAAATCGCTCTATTAGCTCAAATCCTAGACACAGATAAGATATTTTGAAATAAAAGAGAAAAGAGGAAAACTTACTAAAGACTAAAGCTCCCATTTAATGAGTGCTAATGTTTTTTCTGTTACAAGCTTGTAGACAGTGAAACTACTACAAAAAAAAAAAGAGAGAATTTTTGAGTTTGTTTTAGGTGAGAAGATCGAGAAAGATTGGAAGAAAAATAAAGAAGAATGGAGAATATGATTAGAGCTCTTTATGATATTAACATATTTTTCTCCAAGTTCACTCCATATTTTGTTTAACGTTTAACTCTTATTAAGCCTAAAATATTGTCATAATCTAGCTATGAAAGGTAAATGATTTTGAGGAGATACACACTTAAATTTACCTATGATGTGAGAAGACATTAGTAGAGGAAATGGTTTTAAATGTTCATTAATTACTAGGTCAAATAATCTTTTGTTGCAACTTGTCTAATTTATTTCGATATCGACAAAAAAATTCGACATTAACTGTCAAAAAGATATTATTAGAAATTTTCATATATTTTTTATTTTTTTATTTTTATAAATTTATCATAAAGTGAGAAAAGACTTTTTTTTGTGATTTATCCTAAGAATTTTAATTGACAGATAATTTCTTTATGAATATTATTTGTTAAAAAATTATAAAATTTGTAAATATTTTTTATAAAATATTTTGTGAAAAATGTTTTTGTGCAAAATATTTTGTAAAGAAATTGATAGCAATATTTTACAAATTATTATTCATAAAAAGATTCATAAATATTTTCTAAGAAAAAAAATTTAAAAAGAAAATTTGCAGGAAATATATACTTTTTAGTAGTGAGTATGACTATGAATAATATTTAATTTTCTAACCCGAATTTGTGGTTAAGAATGATTATGTACATATCCATCTTATCTCCATCCCTATACACATCATCGTCTTCATATCTGATTCATTTTAAATTACTAAAACATCTAATTCATTAAATATTCTAAAAAATTATTTTCATTATTTTCTTTAATTCTTAGTTTCTTTTAACTTAGAAAACCCTTTCTTTTCTTTTCTTTACACAACTTTTAATTTTCTCTTAATTGTTGACTTGTTCAATATACACAATTTTTTTTTAATCACAACCTAACACTTCTTATGTGAACTTGTAAATAATTTGAAGCTCCATTTCAGGTTATTTAGGTCATAAGGTTTCATCAAACATGAGTTTTATTATACAATTTATGGTAGTGGTAAAATTGAGATCACTATATCATAACTAGTACCATTTTTACTAGGAAAATAATTTTTTGACTACTAAATTTTGACAACTTTCTCTTACAATTCTAGGTGGTATCTTCTGAATGGTTTTTTATTATTCTATTTTCTTATTCTCAATGTTTCAAAACCACTTAAAAAATGACACATCATATTGTAAAAGAGAGTTGTCAAAATTTAATTGTCAAAATATCATTGTTATTTTTAATAACACTTGTGCTCTTAGTATATGTATAGATGGGTCTATGAGGTGATAAAATTGTGTTCACTTTTATTAAGCTCTGACCGAATGAGAGAGTAAAATCACAAGTTGTATGGTGTAGAATGACAAAGTATTTTGACATTGTATTGTTGGGGAAATGTGTTGAGGGACTATTACTATGTCTAACTTTGTAAATAAACTATGTAGCATTTTATATGTGGGTTGAGACACCACTGATGTCTCCTTTACTGTTTATAATTATTTCACTAAATTAAAAAACTATTATAATGCAATAATAAAAAAACTAACTCAAGTATTTCACACATATATAGAATAATTAATTTATGACTTAGCATATAATATCTTACATTATCACTTTTATGTTATCGTACACATTTTTTTTACTACATAAAAACATTTCCTTACTTTACACATATTATACTACATAAAGGCATTGTCTTCACATGTTATTTTTTGTTAATATTAAACGACATAGTGTTGTGGTTGGATGAAGGTAAAGGAAAAGAAAAAAGAAAAAATAATGAAAACTTAAATATTATTTTGGGAGATTGTGGAAAAAGCATGGGTTGAATATCAGAACAAGCATGAGATGAAATTGAAAATGAAATGAAACAAAAATAAAGAGGAAAGCAAACCAAAAATCTAAATATAGTGTTGGGAGTATACGAAACAAGGGTGGGATTGGAGTTGTGTACGAAAGTTATCAATGACCATTCAACAAGTTTCAAAGATTTGGAATGACATAAACAAACTTGTATAATAACATCATTCAATTATCCAAGGATATTTTATTTGATAATGGAGTTTTAAAAAGTTTCATAATTGAATATGTTAAATTATTTGTCTGAAGGAATGTTTACCGTATGACCTATCAACATCCCCAATCAGACCCTCGGTCAGACGGTCTAAGGATAAGCAGTCAAAGGCGTTACAGACAGATAATTTCGTAGGTTGTTGATGTGACAATTTCTACGGAGTACCTTTTAGGTAGCCCACAACCCGAGTAGCCATGGTCTGTCTGTGACAATGGAACTTTGTCACCATAACATAAATATGTGGCCTTCGACAGCACACATAGATCCATGGAACTTTGTCGCCATAACATAAATATGTGGCCTTCGACAGCACACACAGATCCATCGGTCGAGCGGACACATTAGAATCAAATAACTGCAAAATTAAAGTAAAACAATTCAGTAATGAAGTTTAAAAAATAATTGGATCGTGATTAAGAAAACCCTAATTACGGGCCCATGTCAAACACTATAAATAGGAACCACCTAAGGTAAGTTGATAAGGATTTTTTTTCTTCCTATTTATTACAGCTTTAATTGCATTCACCCGAACGAACTTAAACTGGCTTAAGTATCAGTCTTATTGACATGTATCATGATCGTCTGAACAGCCGAATGGGCGAGAGGTGCTAGGTTCCTATCCGAAATAGTATGTTTGATGTGTGTAATTTCAGAATCAACATGCTCAATATTTGTTTGCTTGTATACTCATTAAAATGTCCTCCATGACTTTCATGTGCAACTCCAATTTTATCTTTACTCTCCGATCTTTCAACGCAATATTTAGATTTTCATTTTATTTATTTCTTTGTTTTCATTTACCCTCATCTAATATGTTTTTGTTTGCACTTTTTTGTAATCTCATCTCAACAAGTTGCTCTATGTTGTTTTTAACCTAAACAATTAAAGTTACATGTTATATTAACTACAAAATTACGTCTTTTAATATTAAAATAATATAATAATAATTAAATAAGATGACATATAGAATAACAGCTGCAACCTTAAGGTAAAAAAATAAAAAATAAAAGACAGAAACTTAATTAAAAATATAATCTTTATTATTATTCAACAAAACTTAATAAATACTTATTAAAAATATTTAATTTTATTATAAAATTGGAATTTAAATAAACCTTCATATATATATAAACAAACTATGAACGATAATCCTAACCTTAAGTATAAGATAAATCTTAGAGATCAACTTTGATATTTCAGAGTTGAATACCAATAATAGGTTGAGCTTATAGATTTATAGATTTTGGTAAGAAAAATGATATTTTGACAATTTTCTCTTACAATCTTATGTGTTATCTTCTAAGTGGTTTTTCATTTTTTATTTTTCTCATTCTCAACCTTTCAAAATCACTTAAAAAATGACACATTATGTTATAAGAAAAAATTGTCAAAATTTAATAGTCAAAATATCACTGTCTGAGGAAGAAAATAGACTCATTATTATTACTTAACATCAACGGTCTAAATGGACTCATTATTACTTAACATCAACAGTCACATAGACGGAGCTAGATTGGGGGGCCTTGTTAATTGATTCTTTATTTCAAAATTTTAATATATATATATATATATATATATATATATATATATATATATATATATTTTTTTTTTTATAAACTTAATTTTTAGATAGTTTAATTCTCAGGGTGAACCAAGTTTTTCTTTTTTCTGCTGACAGAAGTGGCACTTATAAGCTAGGAACTAGGAACATGTATTAACAAAAGTGTCTGAATTGCATTTGTATTGTCTCTATCGAAATTCTTTGGGAGAGACACTATGAATTCATTAGGAAAAGAGAACAAAAACTAATGGGTAGGTAGAGAAATAAACGTGTGTCTATGCCGACTAACAACCCATCTTTCTGTCTTGGTCAAACATCATTTTGAAACAAGATCTTAACAATCAAATTACCAAATTATAATAAGGAACCACACTTAAATAATGTAAACTCTTTTTTTTTTCATAAGTTATAGATTGTTATCAATATTTTTTTTACCTAACTAAAAAATAAATTCATTCTTTTTCTTTTTAAAATTTTTCTTAATTTGTTGGTCCAGTTCATCCCATTCATCCAAAACAGATGTCTTTATAATCACCTTTTCAGATTCAGTAATTAAAATTTATATTATTTCCTTACACCCACCGATTGGCCACATATATGCCTGATACTTATTTTATACATGCTTAGGTGAATGAAAATGGATGAAATTATTTATTATATCACGAGGCAACAAATCCAACATCTTGACTTTGTGGGCTGCATGTGGGCCTAAGCATTCAAACACTTGCTCTTCTGAAAAGACACCCCAATTACAGACACACTCAGAGCTTAAGCACACAACACATTATCATGTCTACCAGTTCCTACTTTCACTGTTTTATACATACATTAAGAAAAATAATTCAAATATTATTTTTATTTTTGTGTTTAATTTATTTCAGATTATCTAGCTCATTTTTCTTCATCTGTTGTCTAAAATTCACAATGATCATAATCATCTGTATCACAACTAAACTATCGTTACTTAGGAAAGAGGATTATAATCTTGTGTAAACTTAGCTAATTATGACAGTAATTTGATTAGTTTCAAGTAACAAATCAAATGAATATGCAGACACAGAAAACTTTAGCATAAAGTCAACATATCTGTAATGAAAATTTCAATCATCATCTCTAACGTGGGACTTTAGTCGAAGTATATATATTTCGTGTGTATGTCTATAAATGGATAGTCCATTAACGATCCGATAAGGATATAGTAGAATGTTTAAGAAATTTTATTAGGATAAATTCTTTAAATAATGACTTTAATATCATACTAGAGATGGAGTTTAAGTCTAACTCAATCTCACAAAATCAATTTATAAAATGAGGTTTGCACTTTATTTATATACTATAAAATTGTCTTATCTCTGATCAATGTGAAACTTCTAATATATCGTGATATATAAATAGAAAGGGGGTCGACTGTTAATCGAAGAATAAGGTGGATTTAGGAAGACAAATATAATAGAAAACTACAGAAGATAATGTTTGTTGCAGTATGATTTGGAGAAAATGCAGTACGTTGGTTTGTTAGATGTCCGGTAATAAGCTGCTGATAGAGAATAATGTGGTTAATGACTTCCTTTTGTTGTATACAGTTTTCTGGCATTTTGTCTCTAGAATACTTACTTTTCTTATTCATATCTCACTGCTACAACTGCTGTTCTATATAAGGGTTGCAATGCATCCAATTATAAAATTCTTGAAACTTATTGAGTTCAATTAAAATATAATGTAAATAAATTTAAGTATTACTAAATTAAAAATAAGAAACATCGATAATGAGAACATTTGCATCACCTATCCAAAATAAATAAAATTTTAGTCCGTCACAGAGTTCATTAACATACATATAAAAGATCTAGAAATAATTACAATAAGTTACATTTAGTATCAAAATAAAGACTATAATCAATATAATTCTCAAATTATATTCATCATACTAACTAATAATTTAGATCTTCAATGACCTTCTCAAACTCCTATATTACTACCACCATTTGTTCCCATTTGTGTTCATACCTGCTCACGTATTGATATATGACAATTGTAGAAAAATAAACAAACACAAAAACACATATAAGTTAATGCATTTTAAAGGAAGATAACTAATATTATATAAGACATGGCAACATAGAAAATAATGTTATTAATTTATATTTTAGAGAAAACCCAATTCCTATATTTACATGTCTCATTTTTAATATTTTTCTACTCAATTACTCACTCACTAGAAGACATTCTATTTAAAGGTCAACATAAAAATTCACATATTCTTCATTCAGCGAAATCAACTATCCACATCAATTTCTACGACTCTATCTAATAATCTCATTCAAATCTCAACCCAAATAGCTCGAACAACAAACTATTCATTTTATAAACCAGCCCAAAAACGTAAACAATTCACATTCATCAAAATCAAAACTTAGGTATCAGCCCTCGTGGCTCAAACAAATACCAACTCAAAGCGACTAAACAACACAAAGAATTTAGACTCTTCCAGAAGACTAGTGTGTCGAATAGACTCGTGAGACTCTGCACCTGTCACACTTACTTCAAATTACCCATATTACAATCACATCCAGAATCTCAAGTTCTTCACCAAGTCATGTTAGGATTAACTTCACTGGCTCCATAAGTATGATCATCTTCCATATCATATTGTCTGCTTTGTAAAGTCTCCTTCAACTCTCATCACCTAGATATCCTTCTCTACATGAGTTAGATACTAGTATAGTCAGGATAGTCTCATTCACGAAATCACCTTTCAATACACTTTGACATACATACAATAACAATAACTTTCCCTTGAAAATACTATTTGGACTCAACCCTCACAATATCAATCCAAACAAAGTTCACAAAATCCTATAGTTTTTAACAATCTTCAATTAAATGAATTCTCACACTCTAAAATACTATATACCAACTACATATATCATTAATGGCATAAAATTCATTCTGATATTTCTCAAAAGATAAAAACACATTAAATGACTTTTATTCTAGTACAAGTCTAACATAGAGATTCCATTTCATCGTATATATTCAATTGTAATCTATTTGGAGGCAAAAGTCCAGCCATAATCCACCCTCTCAATACCATTTCTATTGTACATTGCTACGTGACTCAACAATCTAAAATAAATTTTCTTTCCTCTTTCACAGTTCAACAAGTCTAACATTTAGACTTCTCTTGAACAAAGTATCCTCCAAATAGTTCTACATATCTTTAATCAGTACATCACTGACGCAATTAAGTTTAATATTCCACAAAAATATTTCCACAACTACAATATATGTATCCCATATTTTGATTCATATAACTATAAACACAAATCACACATAGATAAAATGATTAGTTTCCCTCACATTAAAATATATTCATAATACTGTTCTTCTCCTACATAGCTTCAAAGCTTAAAAAAATAGCTATCTACACAAAGAAGAGTCCAATTAATGATCAAAGTTTGAATTTATGATCACTTACAAACAAGATCTCTCTAGATTGTAGAAAAAAATCACATGCAACCATAAAAATGCTGCATGAAAAAGGGAAAACACATTACTTCAAAGAATAAATGGTAGAAATTGAATTTACTCTATTTGAAAATCCAATCGGATCTAAATAATCCTTAACCCTTCAGCTACTCAATGGTGCTGTCAATTTTCAAAATGGATGAACATGGAGTGAAATTTTGAGAGAAGGAGATTGAGGAATGAAGGTTTGGATGAGAATATGACTTGAAAGAAAGACAACAGAAGAGGTACAACCTTTATTTATTTTTTCTTACCTTTCTATTCCTCATCTCTCTTTTCTTTATTAGGCATGTTTTATCACCCATTGCCACAAGTTAAAAAAAAAAAATACAACCATAAAGATGAACTTATAAAATTCATATTAATATAAAAAACATCGAGTTATATAATATGCCTACGAGTGAAATTTCATTCCAACTCTTCAAATAATACAACTCATAAGCTCTAAGAAACTCCGCAAAAAAATTGGATAGCTCTTTCAAATTGTTCATTAATTTAAAAATATTTGATTAGACCGAGTCAAAGTTTGGTCGCTAAATTTTTCTAAAGCATCTAATATGCTATCCTAATACTTTGCATAATCCGACTCTTTCATATGTGGACATGGTCTAACCTTCGTTAAAAAAAAAATTCAATTCTATAGGTAGAAATGATACGGTCCTTAGTTACGTAATCAACATTGTGTGTATTAAGTCATATTTCTTCACTATAGGGCTTGTGGTTGTCAAAATCCATGAAAATATTTTCTATCATGTTAAACAACTACACCTTAACTATGCCTTCCTTCATTCCATACGTCTATAAAAGTGAATTTAAGTTACATTTATTTATACTGAAAATATATTTCATACGGAGACCGATTATTTGGTGCTCAAAATAACTAAAAAATTTAGAATGTAATGTTATTAATTTAGATAAAAAAATAAATGTTTAAAATAATGAGATATTGGAGACATAAAACTATTATTCAATTATAGTTGTATTAGAAAGAAACAAAAGAAACAACCGTTAATCTTATTTCATTTTGAGACTGAAAAAATAGTTTCTAAAATAAAGTAATAGCAACTAAAACATTTGTTAAATTATATTTCTACTGAAGCCATAAATATTTTGTCACTAATAAAATAAATAACTTTTATGACAATTAGGACAAACTTATGATTTCTATGCATTTAAATTTTTCTATGTGAACTAAATTAGAGATAGACAATTTTAAATCTCGAACATGATTTCTTACTTAATTTATACAATGATAAAATTTTAATCTTTAAATAAGTTTTTATTTAATAAATTTTTAAAATAAAAATCAATTATTCAGTTTTATAAGGAAATTTATTATTATAGGACATACAAAGCAGTATTCAACTTATTATTTAAAATGTCACTATACATATATAATTATGTAAAAAAGAATTTCATTTTTTTATTACATTTTACTTTCCAATATAAAACTATTTTTCATTCCTAATGGCCTTTTAGTTAAAGTATTCAGTCTCATCTATCACATTAATTTTTGCACCTACCCAATCCAATAGAAGATACTAAGTAATATGAACTAATTAATCTCATTACAAAAAAATTTATAAAATATTCTAAGATATATTAGAACAAATATTCACATATTAACATTAATTATGATAAACCTCATTAGTTTGATTACGTCTTGATATTTATTAATACTAAATATTTACAAAGATATTTGGTATATCGAGTAAGATGTCACATTATTATTATTAGGGTTAAATACCCTTAACTTTCGGTAAAAATGGGAAATAGTTCCTTCTCGAAACTTTAAACTAATTTAGTCCCTCAACTTTGGAATACGTGTATTTAGTCTTTTTAATCAATTTTTTTAAGTTTATTTGATATTTTAAACGCAATTGATGATAATATTTGTGTTGCTTACATTGTTTAACTCATTTTCGCTTCAATTTTTACTTAGAAACGCATCTAAAACGTCTAGTTAACTTAACAAAATTTGCTCAAAAAAACTAAATTCACCCATTTATTAAAGAGGAGGGACTAAATTAGTCCAAAGTTTCAAAAAGAGACTAATTTCAATTTTCACTTAAAGTTAAAGGACCAAAAAAATATTTAACTCTTATTATTATTATTATCTATTCAAGGTAAGTTGTTATTTTATTTATATTGGTTAATATTATACTATCTGTTTATCATATGGATCCAGGGTCCAAAATATCCTATAAATACATGTAGTATTTATAAGGGATACACATACTCACTATCATATATTCTAATTTCCATACATACTTACTTACCACGTTCCGAATCTCGGTAAGAACAATTTTAAATTTTTTCATCCTAAATTTAAATTTGTTAAATAATATCTCACATCTAAACAAAACAACATAAAAAAAAAATTATCCAAATAAATTTATAAAAAAAATATAAAATTATCATACGCATTAATATGTAAAATAATAATATTTAAGCTCAATAAAATAGTATGATAAAATTCAAACACACAAACACATTAAGGCTTATGTTTTCGTTAGTAAAGGGAATATAAAAAAATATAAAAAATGATTTTAGAATAATAATATTGGAAAACAATGGCTTTAGAATCATATGTCATGGGTGACATAGTGAGGCATTATTTTGGAAAATAATAATTTTAGAATCCTAAAAGACAGAACGTAAATTAGTGTCACAAACCACTTACTATTAAGAGCAATTTAATCTTGGATATGGTTGCTTATTTTTGTCTCATGGGTGGCCCCACTTTTCAATCTTAAAGTTAGAGAAGAAGTTGGTGGAGGCATTGCCCCCTCTCTCTTTATGATATGACACTTTCGAATAAGTTTTCTTCTAAGTTTTGTCAAAAAGATATGGAAGGGATAAATTCATTTTTTATAAGATAAAATAATCAAATTAAATAAATTATGTTAATATGAAGCAACACATTACCTAATTGCAACCCGTTTATTAAAAAATACTATATCAATTCCGACAATGGTAGCCATCAATAATAGCGTAATGGTAGTTGATTAATGAGAAACCAAAAAATTAAAGGCGTTCATATTTTATAAAAACAAAGAGCAAAATTATTATTTTTTTTTGCAAAAATGAAATATATTTGTTGAATTTGTCAACGATTAATTAATCATCATTGAAAATATGATCATAAAACATCTCTTCTTTCAACTATAACATTTCCAAATATTAATGTCGTGATGTAAAAATTTATAGAAATAGAAAAACGAATGGTAGGGGATAGATAAGTGCTAAGTCAAAAATATAATAATTAGAGAAAATGCAATTTTTTCTTCATTATAGTGGTTCTCAAATTATATCCTTCTAAACTAGATTAGTTGTTGTTTTCTTAAATGACTAACATAAAGTTTTTTGTTTTTTGTTTTCCAAATGACAAGTTCAATATAGCAAAGATGGTAGTGCATTTCTGCTTTTTTGCTTTTTCACCCTGTCATTACTAGCTGCACCCTCTTATGAATATTAAAAAGACTAAAATATCCCACTTCATACCATTACTTTCGTCACCTTTGTTGTCGCCATTGCACCATCATCACTACTATAGAGAAAAAAGAAGAGAGAAAACGCTACAAAGGAAGAAAAGAGAAAGAACGTGCTGCTAAAAACAAAAATCTCATTTTAGAAAATTATATCTGGAACACCTTTTATTATTCAGTAAAACATGTTCTGAAAATCTTATTTGAGAAAACGCATTCGGAAAGGTATTATATAAGTTTCATAAAGTTTTTTTTTTCATTAAATTTTGTTTTAAAAATTTCATTCTAAAAATCTTATTATTATGAAAATTCCATTATGGAACTATTCTGAAAATTATGTTCTTGAAATTCCAAAAATCTTATTTTAGAAAATTTCTGAAATAAATAATTTGAAAATCACTTTCGAGGTACGGGAAGAAAAAGTCCCATTTTGAAGACATGTGACCTAGTTTTCTTGGTCCATCTTTAACCAGAAATAAACTAATTTATTATTAAAAAGAAAAAGAGAAACTAATGGTTGAACCGAAGGTTATGTATGTAGCCAAATGGTCCAAATATGTTTAGAGGTCTACACAAGAAAGTTGAGATATACAATTAATAATATTTTAATACTTCATATATATATATATATATATATATATATGATGTATTATTAGTATACCAAAATCACTATTTGTATAAATAAAATTATTAGAGTATTGTTGAGACGAGTTTTTCTATAATTTATAAAGAAAATAAGATCAACTTGCGAACACGTATGTTGGCAAGCCCAAGTGTAAAAACATAACCCAATCGTTACCAGAAAGTCCAGGACCACATTTTAAAACCGTGAAAGTTGGATTTAACTTTTCTTTTACTTTGGGCTTATTATTTTCACCCTTTTTTTATGAAGTTCAACGTAAAACCTTTTAGGAAAAATAACCTCGAAAACATGGCTTTGTTATATGTTATGTAATAAAAAACAAACACCCTAATAATACAATAGATACATTTTTGACAAGTTTTATAAAAAAATATTTAAAAAAAAATGTAAACAAATAATTTTAAAATCTGATGCCACTAGAAAAATTAATATAACAGTGGAAAATCAGTTAAAGAGTAATTATAAGTATCAAGTAATGATTTCAGTTTCAATCACAAAGTTTATTCATTGATACCCTAACTAAAACTAAAATAAGCAAAATATCAAGTGGTAAAATTTATTACATTGTACTAGTCCTCTGCTCTTAATGGGCTGGATCTAACATATGCTAACGGACTTAACTTCTTGGACTAGTTTGGTTTTGTATCCATTAAATGATGGCAAGGACTTCCTGCACCCTATCAAATTTCTTGGTGCACGCCATCAAAAAGTCTCCCAATAAGTTATTTTCGTAATAGAAGTGGGATGATTGTATATCTGAAAAAAGAAATTCGAATTATTTTAATGTGTTCCGAAAAATAAATTTGGAGGTGTAACGATATGGTGCAGGAAGTAATTGCCTTAAATGATTATTGTCTAGGACCCAAAAAAAAAAAAAAAACATTGGTAAAGTCTTTCGAGTTGTATTATCCGAGTTTGAGAGACGTAATTTAGTTTTGAACATAAAACAGAATAACAATACGAAGTTCAAATTGATACATTTTTATTCTATCAAATAAATGTAATTAAAGAGAATATAAAAGGTTTTTATTACACTTTTGTAGTTTCAATATTATGTCGCATTATTTTATAATTATACGTAAAATTCGTAATATTATATAACACTATGTTTTTATTTTAATAGGTTAAATGTAATTTTGGTGCCTATTTTTACAAAGTTTTGAATTTTGATTCTTTAAACATTTTCCCCAACAATTTTAGTCTCCAATTTAAATTGTTTTCTAATTTTGATCGCAATCATAATCTCTTAATTTTAATTATGTGTAAACTTGCTCAATTTTCAGTTTAATCATATGTAGTTCTTTTTGTTATTTTGACATGACTAGCTGAAATGGGACAAACTACATACTTGTGACATTTTACTAGATTATAATGCTCAAGAGATTTGCTACCAAATATAATACGTTAGTGTTTAATATATTTGTAAAATAAAAATTTGAATAAAATATCGGATGGTAAAAAATAGGAAGAAAAATTACGTAAACAAAATTAAAGACTAAAACTATAGATAATTAAAAATTAATTTGGACTGAAACAACAGAAAAATGAAATTAAAATTGTGGATTTTGTAAAATATAGAGAGTAAAACTATGACAAAACATTTTACTTTTTAATTTTAAAAATACTTATATAAAAATATTTAAATGTATGTTATTGGTACCGAGACCTTATTTGGAGACATGATTTTATTATCATAATAAACATATATATATTGCTATTGAAAGCTATAACACTATTATTATAATTAAAAATATCTTTTAGTGAAAATGACTTCATCGTAAAAAAGATTGGAAATAGAATAGAAGTATCATGTTTCCAAAGAAAAATAATCTAAAACTAGGTTACAATTTGGTATGTTCAATAATTCTACATCATTTAAAAGTTGACATTAAAAAAATAATTTAAATATATATTTCTTTTTTAATATTTTGAGGTGTTTTTTAATGACAAAACAGTGTCAGAATTTTAGATTCTATTGCGGACAATACCTCAAATGCGGTAATTGACTCTAATAATGTTATTTCAATAAACTTGAAGTCAGAACATTGAGTTGTCTATTGGAGCATAAACTTCCTTAGCATTCCATTGAGAGATGAACCCTTATTTTCCTTAGATCTCAATCGGGGACATGTTCTGGTATACCTAATAGTCATACATTACTTAAAACTCAAGGTCAAGGACAATTTAAATGTGATGATCGACTCTAACTATATTACCTCAAATGGACTCGAGATAAATTATTAATTATTAATAGACATAAATATTTTATAGTGGGTATTGTCATTAGGGTTTCTTACCCTAAGTGGCCCTAAGACCAATATCAAACTTAAATATTATATAATTACTATGTGCATCCAAAAATTAAGACTCCTTGTCCCAATCAGATAAGAAAATTAGGTGAGAAAAAGGAGCAACAAATAGTAAAGTTAGCGAAGGATATCACCGATGACACTAATATAAGAATCTAAGAGTATCTAACAAAATGAAAACATTAAAGAGTTTTTTTAATATTACTAGCCTAAGACAAACAAGAAATTTATTGGGAGAAATCAAAATGGTGAAGAGAAATCAGTAGAGGAAAACACCAAAACCACAATGGAATATATGACAAAGAATGTGAAATGGGTCGCGCACAAGGACCATACATGCGTACTTCAACATGGGCTAAAACATAATGCATAAGCCCATAAACATAAACTACACAAATCTCTACTTTTTTATTCTCCGTTCACTTCTCCTATCAAACTACTTCGATCTATTATTTTTCCATATAATATAACCTTATCCAAGACATCTTATTCACTCTTCCACTTTTTACTCCTCTCCATGCAACATGTTCAGGATTTAGTATACCCGTTTCATCTCCCTTTATAATGAAACAATTGTCATGCATTCTGAATATATATATATATAATATTCGATAAGTCTTCGGGTTATACATTATTTTCTTAACTCACCCAAGACATTTTCTTTTCTTTTCTCGTGACATCATGAGAAATTTCGATGTAATTTCATTAGTATATATCTATCACCGTAGTCGCATGTTAAAAAAAGAAAAAAAATGATAAAATAAATATAATTCCAAGTTTATAAGACAAGCCCTAATAGAAAAAAATGATAACACTTCATTTTCCATTTGGTTGGCTTCCTTCAAATTTTCTTAATCGTAGAAAACTTGTATTATCTCAAAAACATTAAAAAAAAAATACCTTTTATGATGCATTCATCATAATAGCGTCCACATATTGCACAAGTTTAACAATCGTCTCATTGATTTCAATGGTAAAACCTTGAGTACAATTTGCTTGTCTACGTCGTTGTCACGAAAAGTAATAACAAAATTATTATAGAATGATCAATGTACTCCACTCATAATTTAATTTGAATATATATCTATCACCTTAAACTTCAACTTTATAGATATTTGAGAGCATACTTAAAACATGATTAACGTGTAATTTTTGCGTTCTACGTCTTACTTTCTCTTCAAAATGACATGGTCGTCACATTCTTTGAATATGACCATATCCATGGATTCTCAGCACGCAACCTCAATCCTTTAAGTCCTTTTGTCTATGACAGTTGGCTTTGACAGTAAGTTCTTGTTCTAACTTCTTTTGCTATTTTCTTCATTTGGCATATTCCAATTCATACGCATTTATTCTTTTTTATTTATTTTAGGTTTTAGTATGAGACAATGCATATGTAATTTGATTGTTATTCAATGGTTCAGTAATTCTTTTTATTGAAAATATGCAAATATTTCCAAAAGAAAAACACTTCAGTGATGTATGGATTTCATCAACTACGCGGAATGAACCAGTAGCCTCCAATACAAACAACTTTGTTAATAATATAAACTCAGATATAATTAATCAGTAGCAATTAGGCACTTTGGGTCTGATGCAATTATTTATTACAAGCTTTTTATGAATCATTTATCTTTATTTATATTCATCACTGACTGCAAGAAAATATTTTATTTTTTCCTTTACTAATACTTAATAATCAAAACAATAAAACAAGTGGATAAGGAATACTTAACAATCCGTAGATTTAAAATTCCAGTTGTTGAATCAACTGGCGACGGTAGTTAAACGTGTTCATATGAATCGCAAATGTTGTCGTATATTATATACGGTCATACTTTGTAATCTTCTCCTACACATGCTGTGTAGTTATGAACTTTGTTTTTCATAAAATAATCATGTGGTTTCATGCAATTTGTTCCCTACCAGGAAATCAATTTGCATATGATATAATTTGTTTTTGTTTCAAACATAAATATACTTTGACAATGAAGAGGAACAACATTGAATAATAATATGGAAAATCATATCGTGATTCCCATTTTTTTTATTTTAATTTTTTTCTTCCTGACGTGGTTTAGTATGAATCATTAATTAATGTATTAATGTCTTTTTTTTAAAAAAATCAATTGTTCACACTAAGTCACATTATGGAGTAGAGGATGAGAATAAAAAAAAAATGAGAATCATAATATCATTTTTCTAATAATATACATGAAGAAGTGATATGATGTATGAAGATGTTGAGAAAAACGCAAATTAAGAATATTACCGTCTTTACTAAAAAAATCATGGAAATTTTAAAAATCCTAAAATTGGAGAAAAATTACTCAAAAATAACACTATTTGAAAATTAAACATATAAAAAAAATCAAATATTAATTAAAGTGTCTTTGACTTAAGACAAAAATATCATAAATATAGAATTTATTATATAATCATAAATACTCATCTCCTAAATTATCCTGTATAATAACAAACTTTTTAAAACATGTTATAAAATTATGCAAGATGAAGTGAGCCCTATCAAAAGTGGGATAAATGGATTGTGTTTGGAGAAACAGAGAGGTGTGTATGATATTATATTTAGTTAAGGAATCCAAAGACATAGGCCCCTATCCTATAAAACCTAAAATATTGGACCCTACCATGTGCATGCCTCCAACGTTATGAGAATACCACCCAAGCTCGTGTATATATCATAGCTTTTAGTGAAGATAAAATATAAAGACTCGTGTCATAATCGCATGCATTAAAATAAAGACGTACAACTAAAAAGCTAGAAAAAGATAGAGGAAGAAGATAAGGGATTACGATATGTATATGCAAATTGGATATTTATTCATATCAATTAGTACAAACACGCGTGTCGAGGGAATATATAAAAGATTATTATAGTTTTGTGAAAATAGTTGTTTCAATATAAGAAATATTATATATTCTTTTTCTAATATAATTAGTGAAAATATATGGATATTATTTTTTTAATTCTAAAAATAAATATAAATAATTTTTAAATTTTATTATAATTTTATTTATTTATTTTGTAGATAATTCTTTTATTAAAAATATTTATTTTAGTTTAAAAATATTAATTTAAAAGAAAAATTAAATAAATAAAATATTTAAATCTTACTTAAAGAGAAAAAAATGGTAAAACAATTATTTTAATTAGAAAAAAAATTATTTTTTAAAGAATAAAATTGGGAATAGAAATATGGATGCCAAAATGAGGCATCTTCTTTATATATACTTTATATATATATATATATATATATATATATATATATATATAATTTTAATATAAAATATTAAATTGATTTTAAAAAAATTAATGATTAAAATAATTAAATAAATATCTGGTTTTCATTAATAATTACATATGTTTATTAAAAAACTAAGTAAAGAATAAACCATAAAATTAATAACATATTAATATTTATTTTTTTAATAAATACATGTAGTATTTATTAAGTATCTATTTAATTATATTAATCATTAACAAAGTTTAAACAAAATTAGTGTAATTATTGTATTAAAATTATAATTTTTCATGACACTAAACATAAAATATATCAATATTTGTTGTATTAAATTTACTATTTAGTTTAATTTTTTTTATTTATTTAGATAAAAATAATCTACAATTTAATAATTTACATACTTATTAGTTGATTACATTATAAGAAAATGTTTCATTAACAATCGATTTTGTTGACCAAAAGTTGTTAGTCACTATATTGATCAATTTAGATACCAATTTACAAAATAAAAAATTATTGATCACTAAAATAGCACTATTATGAATAAAAAAATTATAATTGATCGTTAAATTGGTCAATAATTTATTATAGACTAATTTAAAAATCAACTCCTTTTAATAATAAATCAATTATAATTTTTTATTCATAATAATAACTATTTTATTAATCAATAATATTTTATTTTATAAATTAATATATAAATTAATAACAACTTTCTATTATTAAAATTAGTTGTTAATTTGACTTTAACTATTTTTTACCTAACTCTATTATGACTTATAAAACTCAGTGAAATTTGATTACGAGCAATTTTATTAGAGCCAAACATCACAGGTGGAGGTATTTTTTTTAAAGCATTAAATATAAAGATAAAATAATTAATTTTAGAGGATATTACATATAATCTTTTATTAAAAATAAAAATAAAACAAGAATGCTTTTTGAAAGCCAATGCCACACGACATTTCACTAAAATGAGTTGGCCCGCGTATACTTCCCAGTTACGGAGCACACTGCGTACCCCATTTCCTTCGCACTTAAGCCTGTTTGATCAATAATATATAATGCAATTTGATCCAAAAAAAAATAAAAATTGGGGAAAATAATAATAGAACAAGAAAGAAAGAATAAATCAACACTAAAAGAACAAAAACAAGACAATTCTTCAAACCGTCAACACATTTCTTCTAATACTCAACTAGAAATGAATCAACGTTGATGCCAACCAAATCACTTAGAAATATTCTATCAAACTATGTTATGTAGCAAGGGAGGGCCTTTACACTATCTAATATTGTTGTTCCACCTACAACCAAGACAATGAAAATGAGTTCAAATCAAAGCTTAACTAGTTCAAGTGTTGTAGAAGAGAAATACTTTATTTAGTTCTTTCCACCATGAAAGTACATCAATGTTAAATTTGACCTTTCTACTTTTAGGAAAATAGCACATGAATCATTTTGTGAAGAATGGGAGAGGTTTAAGTCATTGCTTAGAAAATGGCTAAATCATGAATTTAAAGATGTATCACAATTGAACAACAATGAAATTATTTTAAATGTAGCAATATGAGAGACCATAATGTCTATTGATGCACAACAAGCAACAAAAATAATAGATTTTTTGCCTCCACGGATTATCAAGCTCGACATAACAAGTAATCAATTTATAAAAAAATGAGTAGTTGATCTTATTACTTAAAAAACCAATTAAGCACAAAGTAAATAATAATCAATTTACGATGGTCAAAATTTTGAGCTTGTTTAAAAAGGGGGAGGGGGAGTTCAAGTCCAATCAAGAGGAGTTAATTATTCCTTTTCTTATAATACAGTAATTGAATTATTGGGTAAATGCCTATAGGCAAGAATTGAACCCATGACCCCTACCTAGGGCTGGGCAAAATAAATCAAACTGCATTGCACTACCAAAAACTGCACTGAACTAAAAAACTGTTTGTATGAATTGCACTGAACTGAGAAACACTTCAGATGAACTGAACTGAACTGTTATTCTTAAAACTAGACTAAACTGCACTGAACTGCACTGCACTATAATATAAATTGAATTGTTTTATGAACTGCACTACGTCAGAAGTGAACTACACTATTTTTGAACTGAACTGCACTAATTTTTAACTTAACTACACTGTTTTTGAACCGTTTTCGAACCGTTTTCGAACCGAATTGCACTGATTTTGTATAAACTTCAGTATTTTTGAATTGAATTGTATTATTTTTAAATCAGATTGCATTGATTTTTAACTGAATTGCACTATTTTTGAACTTAATTACACTATTTTGAATCGAATTGCACTAATTACATATGATTGTACTACGCAATAATAATCTAAAGTTTATAATTTGAAAGTGCTTAGGAAATAATACTTGAATATGCATCATACTTCAATACACCAATTAACATTTTTATAATTTTTTTATTTATATTAAAGTTTTCCGTAACTTAAAATGTAATTAAAATATTAAAATTAATATAATAAATATAAATATCGGTATTAAGTTATTTTTTATATTTTAAAATCTTATGTAATATTACTTTTTAGTTTTACAATGTTTATTATGTTACGTCAAATTTTTTAAAAGGATTTATTTTAGAAAATTTTCAAAATTAATATTTTTTTAACATTTGTATTCATTAATATTTGTGTGAAAAATGTTCTAGAAATTTTATGAAATTCTAAAATATATTTTGTGAAGTAATGAATTAATAACTTTTTATATTTTTTAAGAATTTTTTAAAATAAATTCTCTTTAAAAAAGTTAACGCCACATAATAAATATTTTAGAACTAAAAAATAATATTATATAAGATTTTAAAATAAAAAATACGTTACTACCAATATTTATATTTATTATACTAATTTCAATATTTAAGAATATAAATAAAAAATTATAAAAATGTTAGCTGTCACAAAATTTAATTTTTAAAAATAACTTCTGTAAACTCATAACATAAAAATAACATTACATAGTAAAATTTATTCAAAATAAAATAAGATCTTGAATTAATTTATAAATTTTTTAATAAATTAATTATAAATATTTTATATTTTTCTCAAAGAAAGAGTAAAGAAAAAAATTAAAACAAAATAAAATAAATATTTCAATATGAAAGAAAAAGAATAGAATGTAAGACACAAAATACATAAGTCCAATTTTTATCTTAATACCAATATTTTATTTGAGGTATTTTGCTCTTTCAATTTACTATAGTTCAATAATTAACTTAATATAAGTTTAGTTTCTTAAAAGTGAACTATTTTATAATACATTTTAATTATTATTATAAATAGTTTAGTATATTTTAGTTTAATATAGTACAATTAACTATAGTTTAGTATAGTTTAGTAAATTATGCCCAACCCTACCCCTACCTTTAGAATAAATACAATACTTTAACCATATAAGTAAGAACTCCAACCTATTGATTTATTGATGTCACTAATCTCTTAACAAATTACGTAATTTACCTCTAATATCACTATTTTAAACGAATGATAGATTTTAAAAAAATTATTTATCATTCAAACTTATAATCCATTAAAGTTTCCATAAATAAACATCATTAAAATAATTCATTGTTTATGAAAACATCAAAAACCTTATAACATTATTCTATAATATTTCTCAATAAGACCCTTTTCACTAAGTCTCAACAAGTCTCTTCACAATTGTGCATCATTACCAACATCTGCAACAACATTTGATCTCATATACATATACGATCATTGCAGTCAAACACACACAACCATTCACAAAACATGTTGTCTCACATGATAGTTCAAAATATGTTTTCATAATCTCGGGGTCTCACAACACCATTTAATTACATCAGATGCCTCACACAACCATTCACAAAGTTTATTGTCTCACACAATAGTTCACAATATATCATCACAACAAATAATACAAGCACTGATTATCTTAGCATCAAGAACCAATTTTCAATTGTAACTCTCGCAAATAGCTTACCAATAATCATTCACTATTAGTGCAACCATCCCTCCTACTTCTCACAGGCCTTACAAACAAAGTCCACTTCCCCTACTTTCCAAGAGTCTTACAGGAGAAGTACATAGGTGTCACTTCTTGTCACTCTCCTTGAGAGCTTTCTTGGTGAAGTACATTAGTGTCACTTCCCACAACTATGCTTAAGATCTTCCCTAGTGAAGTACACAAGTGTCATTTTCCATTACTCTCCTTGAGAGCTTCCCCGACAAAGTACACAAGCACAACTTCCCATCACTTGAGTGTTTCCCCGATGACTTATGGGTGGAGACCACTCTCCGTTGCTCTCTCAAGAGTCTAACGATGTGAAGTCAACACTCAAGTTCACCACTAGAGACTGATAGAGTGTAACACTTTTCGTTTAGTCACCACCTAACTCCATACATCATATTAAATATCAACTCAACAATTTCGATTCATATAAAATAATACATCACACAAAATAGTGACAAGGTTTTTGATGTTATAGAATAATGTAATTAGGTTTTTGATGTTTTCATAAATGGTGACTTATTTTGATGATGTTTATTTATGGAAAATTTAATGGATTATAAGTTTGAGAAATAAAGAAACTTTTCTAAATTTCTCGTTCTGTTTAAAATAGTGGCATGAGAGGTAAATTAAGTAAACTGTTAAGAGGTTAGTGACATGCTAGAAGGAGTGTTACACATCACCTCCTCTTCCTCCAACTCATCTTCTTTCTCCTCTTTTCTTCTTCTGAATCATCTTCATTTAATTTATAACAAATATTTCTTTAGATTTAACGAGAAAATTAACACTCATTTTACTGACGAATTTCAAAAATACAATTGCCCACAAATTTTCAAAAAATTCAATTACCAATAGATTTATCTACAAATTTAAATAAAATCAATATCGAAGAATTATCATAAATTTTATCACAACATGGTCAAAGCTAAAACAATAATTTTGACATTCATTTTATCAACATAGTTTACTGATGAAAATATCTATCGAGAATAAAAAATTTTGAGTTATCGAATTCTTTTACCGACAAATCCATTACTGTCAGAAAATAAAATCCTAAAATTTGTCTATAAAATTTATCGGTAAATTCTATTTTACCAACAATTTTTTTTATCTATACAAATCTATCCTTAATATGGTGTTTTCTTGTAATGGATATTTTGGAAAAAATCATTCAAGATTTTTTATCCAATGAAATAAATATCGAAGCATTTACAAGAAATTCAGAAACTTGAATGGACCATTTGAAAAAATAGCTATTTTAGCAAAAAAGTGGTAAATTCCCGTCACACACCAAGATCAATCCTAAAGAATGCTATAAAGTTATCACTACTATAATTGACAACATTATTAGAAAAATAATTGCCGACAATTTGACAATACAAGATGTAGTTAAAAACATATGTGAGTGATCAGTGAAAAAGAACGAGTTGGAGTTAGAAAATTAAAATAGTATAAGAGTGAGACGCTAAATAGAGAGATAAAAAAGAACAAAAATTAAGAAATGAAGAAACAAAGAAAGAAAAGATAGGCATTCATTAATGCCAAATTTATCCGATCTACATTCTTTCCATAAAATATAAAGAAAAACAATTTGCACTGATCATAAATAATCTTCAAAAAGTTATAGATTAATAAAAATTTGTGAAAAAAATTATTCACTAATTTGAAATTGAAATTTTTAACAACAAGGGGACCGAGTGTCCACGATGATGAAGTCATTTATCCACTAGTACATTTTAAAATATTGTGTCAATGAGTTCCAAATGTTTGACTTTAACATGGGACAAAGTCACATTATTTGTTAATATTGAAAATATGTTTGTGAATGAAATAATTGTTGGGTTTATATTTGTCATGAGTTATAGATATTGAAAATTTGTGATTCTATATATATGACATTGGTCTTATACACATATAAGTAATTTTACATTACTTTTAATCTTAAATCTTAAGACAATTATATTATTAGTCTTTATTCTTATATAGTGTTTAATTGTGTCTATTCTATCTCATATTGGACTTTTGACGACTATTCCCAACAATAATAAATGAGAAATTGAAACGTAATAAAAGGAATGAAATAACTTAATAAAGAAAAAATAAAAATTAGGTAAAATGAACACACATGCACCATGAAATTCCAATTTGGAGAATAATTTTTTTTATTGAGCTAACTAATATTATTTCTTATTCAATTGATCGGTATAGAGAAGCATAACAGGTATATAAATTGATCTTTGGTGGGGGATCTCTAAAATGAAAGGACAAGGTAAGTGGCTGGGTGCCATCAGTTGCTGGTTGCTAAAGGTCCTAATTAACAATGATTAAGGGCAGTAATTAAGTTAATTGTAGCCACCAAATCCTCCCCCACCACAACTAAATGAAAGTGAAAGAATGTAGGTCACAAAACCCAGCAAACATATACAAAATAGATGCCATTTTGCAAAAGTGTAAGTCCAAAATGGCTGTTATCATAACCAGAGCATCATTTATCAAACACTCTCATCATTTCCATGATTCCTTCGTCTAGACGCGCCTATATATAATATATATTGCTAAAGATATATATGCACATAAAATAATGCAGAGTTAGGAGGAAGTGCAAATATATAATCACAGATTTTGGTGGAACCATATTCATACTCATCAATTCCGATGCTGCAGATGACTTTGAAGACAAAAGTGCATGTGGGGTATGGAACAACATTGAACCCTAATCCATTTTTTATGCTTTTTGTTACTCCACTAAATTATCATATCATTATTAATAGTTTTAGTTTGTCTACTTAATTATCATACCAGGAGTAGTTTTAGTCTCATTTAAGGAACTCTTTTACTATACTTTAATGGCAAAATATTAACCCGAGGCATATGAAAATAATGATAGTAAGAGAATAATCACTTTTTATTAACTTTATTAGCTTTGTTCATTAGGATTTTAGGAGTGAGTTTGGTCATTGAGTAAGAGAGATCCTATGACATTATCACATTAATAACAACCATTTTACAATCTATACGGTCTAACAAAAGTGAATTTTTGTATTTTTGAAAAAAAAAATTAAGTGAAGGATAGTGAATAATAATGCTAATTAAAGATTCTATTTTTAGAAATTAAAAAAGAAAAAGAGGTCAATGATAATTTTAGAGTTGTCAAAACGGATAATTTGGCCTGGTCCGACTCGATCCACAACGGGTTAATTACTTAGTGAGCAAACCCAACCTGATTCACTTATTAGTGAGCCAAAAAAATTTGAATCCGACCCGATCTACCACGAGTTGGTGGATTAAACAGGTTGACCCACAGACTCACTTAATTGAAAAAAAATATAATTTTATTTTTAGTCAAAACTAAATTATAATTCTAATTAAAATCTAAATAAACTTTAATACAATCCAAATACAAATCAAAATCACAAAAATACAAATTATCTATGTGTTTAAAAAAAACCTAAATTGACCCAAATGCAAAATCGAACTTAAAAAAAATACTTGTGTGTGACCCTTTATTTGCAGGTTGGTGAGCCGAATTCTAGGTAGGTCGGGTCAAAAATCAATCCGTATTGAAATTTATATAAAAATTCAATCCAACCCGATCTGAATCCATAATGAACCAAATTGACTCGCAGATTCCAACCCATTTTGACGATTCTTGATAGTTACTTCTTATCTTTTTCATTGTATTTTTTTTTTTCTATTCAATTTGAACATGAATTTTAAGTGATGTATACGAGTTATGTATTCGACAAAAATAGCTGATTAACAGAAAGTTACTAAAATCATTTGTGTTTTAGCCAAAAGTCACTAAATTAACTTATAGTGTAAAACCGTGTTAAATCTAAATACTGTCTTAATATAATAAATATGGTAATAACAAAATTAGTTTGATGACTTGACCCATTTGGAATTAGAGTATTCCCTAAGCATGATTTGATAAGATTACGTATTAGTGATTACATGTATCATTAAAATAACACCTATATCTCCAGCCTTTTACACACTGTTTGGTGCTCTTTCACCATCAAGACAAGTCACAAAGAGAGAAAACTTTCCTTTTATAATATTATCAATTATGAGTGCTAATCCCAAAATTTAAGGGCATATAACAAAAGTAACAAAATGTTGAAAAATAGACAAAGCAACCAAACGCACTTATAGGCCCAGCTGGGTTCGTGATTGCATAGTTTCTCATCGCTCACATGCATGCTTTAATTTCCATGCACACTCATCTCACATTTTCATTTTTATAAATAATTTAATTATAAATTTTAATCAACAATGGAGTTGTTAATTCTATAATAATCACACCTATTTATATATTGAACTTTTGAATATTTACGAAATTATCTATATTCTCTCCTTTTTCTTTTATATATGTCAAAGACATAATAATCATCAAAGATATTGCACGTGAATCTACAACTATATTATTAGATCTTCTTCTGTACAGGATTTTCATATCTATTGCCTTCCACGAAAAAGTTGGTATAGAAACTCCAAATATATTAAATACAACCATTTTAAAATCGACAACAAATTTATATACCAAATATTAAACACAAGTTTTAAAACAGCGAATTATTACACGAAAAATAAGTAAACTAAAGTTCCTTTTCATATTGGCAGAAATGGTCCCACTCCCACATATGATGCTCAATTATAAATGTCACAATGAAAAAAAAATGTTCGTATTTTGGAATATTTTTCTTAAGAAATAATAATAATTGGAAAAGAAAAAGTTACACATGGATAAGTTCTTAAGACATCTCAATTTGATAGTTGGCTAACTAAACAAACCAACACTTTGTCTTTGTTTTCTTTCGTGTAGATGTTCTTTTATGCATGTAGCCATCATGTAGTGTTTTTTAAGGGCCACTTTCGAACTTTATTTTGACTCAAAAAATCACCACGCCGTGAATGAAATCGAGTATAGTAATGAGTTGCTTTTGCTCGTTTTTTTAATGTACTGCATTTTATAAAAAAAAAATAGAACTGTAATTTCGACATATTATTAGTATAATTTTTTTACACTATTGACTAATAAAAAATTAGGATGTATGAATTTTAAAATAATAATATAAAAATATGTGTAGAATGAAAATATAAAATTATTTATTATTTACATTTTCGGTACATATAATATTTATTTCAAAGAATATCGAGGAAAATTCGTATTTAATTTAGTATATGTTTGATTTGCAGCGAGATAATGAGATTTAAATTTATTTATTAACTTTTATTTTTCATGTAGAAATTTAAATTTTATTCTTACATATGTTTTTTTATGTATTATCCACTGTCTCAGGTGGTGGCATATGCGTCAATAAGAGAAAGACGGAGGGCATTATGGGGTAAAAGGGAGTCAAAAGAACAACACCCGCCAAACACCAGTCCCCGCTGTAAAACAACGTTAAAATAAAAAAAGAAAAACCACGGTACGGTCCGATCATATGGCCAAGCGCGCGCAGTCGCGCGTGTTCACGCCCTCTCGCTGTAGATGGGCACGGTGGAGGTGGGGACGGCGCGTGGGACGATGGAGGGTGGCCCCACCTAGAAGGAGGGCGTAACAATGATGCAGTTAGCGAAAAACAAATTGATTTCAAGTCGTTGGGAGGGGAGACAAATGAGTCAGGTTTGCAAGCTTTTTCTTTCACTCTTCTTTTCTTTCTTCTTTCTCTCTTTTTTAACCTTTTCATAAAGCAACGCTAATGGCCACCCTTTAGATTCTTCTTCTTCTTCTTCTCATCCCCCTCCCCTTATCCTTCTTCTGCTGTTCTTCTTGTAACTCTTCAACTTCAATCCTCTTTGTCTCTTTCACTTTTTGCTTACCTGCAACCGGCTTCAGCAGTGGTAATTCTTTGTTTTAATCACTCTCTTTGTTGGGTTGTTTTTTTTTTTTTTTTGGTTTTTTTGTGTTTTTAC
>Ga0214544_1001566_pt1 | contig 47763 bp, 19 predicted proteins | sample CNSS3metaG_FD_160074 | JGI IMG/M metagenome (GOLD analysis project Ga0214544, IMG submission 160074) | Root nodule microbial communities from cowpea collected in UCLA plant growth center, Los Angeles, California, USA - CNSS3 | ecosystem: Host-associated > Plants > Roots > Nodule | place: USA...
AAAAATGTTACTAAAAATAGAAAATGTGTAATTATCTATAGTGACATTTTTTAAAAACGTTACAATATTAATATTAATATTCTTTGTAGTAACAATTTTAAGAAAATGTTACTATATTATATCTATAGTAACATTTTTAATAAATGTAGCTGAGTAAATGTTACTGTAGCTACTAAATGGTGTAGTGGACCAAATTGAACAAAATTGATAAAAATTAAAATTTATTGAAAGATAAAAACAAAATTATGACTGATTTGACAAAATTTGACGAAAATTGAAAAAAAAAATATTTTAACCTAAAAATAAATTATGTTATTATTTATTGTATTTAATCAACTATTTACTTAATAAGGTAATATATAATAGTACATCATGTCTAATACAAAAACAAAAACAAGATTGCTTCCAGGGTGATTAGTGTGTTCATTTTTTTATGATAATAAAATGAATAAAAGTTTTATTATTGTTATTGTAATCATAAAATTAAATATAAATATTTTTTATATCTTTATTGTGAGTAATTTTGATTTATTTTTTTAAGTAAGTTTTTAATTAAAGAAATAGTTAAGTTTAAAAAATTGATCAAATGAAAAAAATATATATTAAATTTAAATAAACTGTCACTTTAAAAATAAGATTGATAAAATACTTATTTTAATTTTAAAAAAATTATTTAAAAGATAAAATTAGAAAATAAATGTGGACACCAAAAAGAAAAATTCTTTATATTAGGTGTTCTCTTGGGTGCGGTAGGAATAATAGGTATAGATCAATAGATTAAATCGATAATAAATGAAGTTAATGAAGTTAATCGTGACAAGTTATTTTAAAAAAATAAAAATTTGACTTTTTATGTATCTTCTTCGATAAATTACAAATATGTATTTTTTTATAAGATTAAAAATTCAACTCAATTAAAAAATACTTAATAAATTTTATAAAGATAAACCAAAACCTATATTAGCTCCTTTTAAATCATATTCTTTTAATGAATTCATGAATAAAGATAGAGGAAAAGAGAAAAAAATCCAACATTCTATAATAATGACTAGAGCACGATAAGAGAAAGAATCCGAGAAGTTATAATATTCAATTTGAAGAAAAATATGGTGTCACTCTCAAGAAACCAATGAACTGAGTTTAAAAGATTGTTGAATTCGGCTTTCAACAATTTTTGAAATAGGATGTCAAATCTTTAAAGCCTTGATTGATTAAAAGTAATGCAAATCAACTTTTGTACAAAACTAAAATTCAATTTGAATATTTTCCAATATGCAAGGTATATGTCAAACTACTCCATTAGTCTTTTAATTTTTAACAAACACACCGAAAGAAAATAAAAACATTTAAGAACTAAGATCTTTTGTGAAACAGTATAACAAGATCAACCTGGAAACCTTATCTAAGCCAACTAGAGATGAAAACAAATAACTTGAGAATAAAATCACCTAAAAAATGATTTTGCATAACACAAAATCTAGTTGAAGGTGATCACACGCAACATTTTTCTAGAACTAAAAATTTTAATCACAACAATAAAGCAAAATAACTTTGAAAAGTATGTTTAATCTCAATTCAATTTCTCCTTTAGTAGTTGAAGTGTTTTAAGAAAGATTGATTTTAATCGTTGCATTATACATACTCGAGATCATCCCGGACACCCAACCTAAGATCATCTTAGTCTGCATATACTCGAACAACATGATATTATATCAGCTAGGACTTAACAATAGAGATAATTGTGATTAAATTAAGACAACAACTAAAACACATTAACAAAGCATTAGGCAGATTAATCAAGGTGATTATCTACGTGAACTAGGTTCATCCAAATAAAAGCTTATAAATACAGTACAAATAGCATTACACAAAGTAAATTTATGACGTTCATTTGTTACTACACTTATTACCATCTAACACACATTGCAAACTTAAGCATTAGAGTGTCTTTCCCTTTAGATTTGGACAAGATCTGGAATCTAAATATCTTAACTTGTAGATTAGAAGTTGGAGGACACTTGAAGAGTATATCATGGAGATCTTTGCAAAATATATTCAATCTTGTAAGAACATTTATCGAAAACTTGTTCTAATAGATTAAAAAAGAGAAAATTATTTAATTTTGATTTCAAGTGATTTTAATTTATTGAATCATTGTTTTAATCGATTAAAAAAAATCTTACATTTCTAATAAATCTAAGAGTATTTGTGTATATATAAACACATTTAATCTATTCAAAGATAACTAAAATCACAAATGACTCCAAAATACATTCCCATGCTTTCTAATCCAATGAACAAATCTAGAAGGACTCCACAATACATTTAGTAGCTTTCTAATCCAATGATCAAATCTAGAAGGACTTACAACAAGTTAAAATCTTAAAAAGCATCCTATAAACCATATCAACACATTATTGTTTAAAGATCTCTGTCTTGATCCTCTAGTCTTCCATTGGCTTTGTCTCAAACAAGGTTTTCATTGATCAAGAGGGTGAAAATCCTTAAATACTTCACTCTTATGTCACTTAGAAGTCATGAGGTTGATAATAAGATATTGTCTTGATAAGATTGAAATTTTGGTTCTTATAACTCAAGCTCCATAAAGCTCTTACAAAGTAAACTTACTTTTTTTCTCAAATTTTACATATTTTTCAGTACATTACAAGTATAAGTATGTCCCTTTATAAGCTAAATTTAGATATCAATTATGACATCACTAACCATAATCATCAAGTTTCTAACTAATTTCCACTTAATAATCTTCAATATCTGCTAACAATTAATTCTCAATAGTGTAATCTTTATTAGCAATTAACTTAATGTTATCTTGAATGATCCACCTCTATAATTTGCTATCTTTCTATATTTATGACAAGTTTAGTCGGTTTAATTAAAAATCATAATATAAATTAAAAATATATATAAATTATTTAACCATCACATGACTTTTTATTCTGCTTAAATAGAAAATTCTATTATTTATTCTATTATTTTACTAACTCGTTTCTTTAAATAATGTTATACTCACATAAATAAATTATTTGTGCTATATCATAGATGAGAAAGAAAAGTAGATCTTAATGAAAATAAAATATACATTTATTTCTGTTACATAATATTAAAATTTCTTCTGATTAATCATTTAAACACGTGATTCTCCAACTCTTAATTTTGCTTTCCAATCCCTGAAGTAACATAGTCTTGTCTTGTGCATTAACTATAATTTTTCAAATTAAATTCTTTCAACTATGGTATTTTGACGACAAAGTTTTCAACTTAAATAAATATTTCTTTTGCAACTATCTCAAACAAAACCAAAGTAATGCATTATCCCAATTTGACAAAATTTAGCTCATGACCAACTAGGCACAACTTTTAATTAACTTTCCTTTCTAGTATAAATATCAAATAAACTAAACACGTATAAGCAACATTTTTTCTGGTTTTGATCTATTATTTTCGGTTTGACCCAACTTTGGCATCAAACAGAAAGAAAAAAAAAAGTTTCTTAGGTTAAAATTCCATAACTAACTAATCTTTTAGACGAAAATGTTGATAATTCCTCTAACATTTTGTACAGTTAAATATATTTGTTTTCCTTCATTAACTCCCAATTAATTACAATTTGTAAATATATATGTTTTTCTCTTGTCTACACATCAACAAAAAAACATGTTTAAACAGCTTTTTGGTTCATAGATAAACAATTTAACAAAAAGGACACATTTTTAGAAGATCTAAGTATGTAATAAGAAAACTTATGCGCTTATCTTTCTTTTACTTACATGGCCTCATATTTTGTTGAAAAATTCCATTTTAAAATGCAATCGTATCAATTCTGCTTTCATTGATGATGACTTGACCTATATCATTTCTACTTTTTGATTTCTAAAGTACATCATTAAATATAAGCAATTATTGATCACCATACGCGGAAGAGAGTATGCTTGGATATGTTTATAACCACCCAATTTGTGCATTAGATGAGTTCACATACACCAAGTTGCTACACACAAAAAGCTTAATCATATATTCAAATGTGTAATTGCAACTTCGTGGTTGGTTTCATGGGATTTTAGGTTAATCAAAACCTTATGGCTAATATAGAATTTCAAACACCCATAGAAATTTCCTCCATTTCCCACAGAAAGCAACTTTTTGGTGTTGGGAAGGGTTTCAACATGGAAAAGACAGTCCCATGTATAATAATAATACATGGCAGTGGAATTTCACATCACTGCTATGATGGGGTTTGTTTCATCACCCAATTCAAATTCCTTAGTGCATATTCCACTATCTTCTTGTTATGGCCATGATGCCCCACCTTTCAGATTTTTTTTTTTCCTTTCTTCCTTAGACCACTGAGAAATGTTGCTCCTCTTGTGATTCAAGGGTACTTCCATCACCAATTTTGTTACAAGAAAGTAGTCAGTGTTTTCTTCCCATAAAAAACACTGTTTGACTTGAAAATTGAAGTCTGCCAAATCTTTTTCAGTCCTTGTTTTCCAAAAGTAAATGACAGCATGGAAAACAAAGTGTCATGACATGAACTCATTTGAATATCTACACTATTCTCACTTACATATTGCATAGGTAAGGTTTTCATGCAGTTATTTCTCCCAGTTGAAATAAGGATTGTAAATACTCGGAATCAACTCTTGTTAAGAAAAAGAAATGGTGCATGCATGGGTTTTAGGTACAAGTATTAGCCACACAAAGTGAATCTTACCCACAATCAGGAATAGACAAAAAATCCAAAACTGAGTGATTTAGACCATGCCAAGAAGTCAGCCCGAGGAGAAAAGGCACCTACATTTGGAAGTATTAGAAATCATTTTGTCAGAAATCACTATGCATCACATGCACATGCATGGCACAGTAAACGAGTCAGACTAAGACATTACATTAAAATCACTAACAATTGTCCACAAATTATCAACGGAAAAAAAAAGAAAGAAAAATACTCAAACTGTTTATTGCAAGACCATCTCATTGCCAAAATTATCATTTATACATATTACACCTATCAGTTTTAATGAACTAAAGAACGAAATAAGGCAGTAACTATATCAATAACATTCAACCTTCATACAACAAACTTGCTTTACAACTGTGTAGTCAATGATACATCAACCAAAACCCAAGGACACCAATGAAACTACAATCACTGTTGAGAACCATCAAATCTTACACTATCAAGCCATGAAACAACTACTTCAATAGCTGGTCTCTGCCTAGGATCTTGGTCTAGACATTTACAAGCAATGGCAAGCACCTCTAGTAGCTGTTTCTCATGATCCTTATGCCAAATTGCTGGATCAAAAATTTCCTGCTCCTTATTCTCAGATTTCATCTGGAACACCCAAAAAACCAGATTTCTGCAATTTTTCCCCTTGATGACTTCCACAGGTCTTCTACCAGTAAGAAGCTCGAGAAGAACAACACCAAAACTATAAACATCACCCCTGAAGGTTGCTGTCAGTGTCTGACTATATTCTGGAGGAATATATCCTAAAGTTCCTACCAAGTCAGTTGTCACATGAGTGTCATATGGTTGAAGTAGTCGTGAGAGACCAAAATCAGCCAAATGAGCTTCAAACTTGTCATCCAAAAGAATGTTGCTAGATTTAACATCACGATGCACTATGAATGGTTCACAACCCTTATGCAAGTAAGCTAATCCACGTGCAGCACCTTGTGCAATCTTCAGTCTTGCATCCCATTTTAGAGCTGCACTTTCATCCACACACTCATGCAGCCAATAGTCCAAGCTTCCATTCTCCAAGTACGAGTATATTAGCAATCTGTCATTGCCATGCCGACAATATCCTTTCAGAGAAACAAGGTTCTTGTGTTGAGCTCTTGAGAGGGCCTCTACTTCAGCTTGGAATTCACGTTCCATCTGACCACAGTCACCTGAAAGTCTCTTGATAGCTGCTTTTGTGCCATTTGGAAGATATGCCTTGTAGACAAGACCAAACCCACCACAACCAATGATATTTGCCTGGTTGAAATTGTTTGTGGATTTTAACAAATCTGCAACTGTAAGATCCTTGCAATCTGAATTCTGGAAAAGAACCAACTTTGAGGAAACAAGTGCCTCGGATAACCTGTGTGGCCTGCTATTGAGTTCCTCATCATAGTTGTCCATGGGCTTATCATCATCCCTCCTTGACATTCTTAGCAAAATAATTGCAAGAAGCAGTGCAAGCCCTATCCCTATACTTATAGTTATGCCAAGGACATTGCTTCTACCAAGCTTTTTGGAAGAACCGGAAGAACTGATGGGCTTAGTATTGTTGACAATTTTGCAAGGAGAATCAATTTCCCTACAAAGCCCTTGGTTGCCCTCAAAGCTTGAACTTGGGAAGCCTAAAAATTGATTCCCAGTTGGAATTGATCCCTCTAACCGATTATATGCCACACTGAACTTTGACAAGAAAGTGAGGTTATTAAATGATGAAGGAATTTCTCCAGTAAGATCATTATAAGACAAATCTAAGGTTTCCAAGTTCTCCATCTCCGAAATAGTGCTAGGAATGGTACCAGTGATGTTGTTCCTGCTTAAATCCAAGACATGCAGTGCTTTCAATTGACCAATTTCGGGCCATATATTTCCACTCAATATGTTATTGCTCAAGTAAATTGAAGGAGGGAAACTTGAGGCCTGGTTGTATTGCAATCCACTTGTACTTGTGTTTCTCTTAACAAAGAGAGGAATGAATGCAAAAGCAGCAAGATTTTCTCTATTACAGTTTGCACACATGAGGCCCTTTAACTCTGTCAAACTTTTTGGTATTTCTCCTGAGAGAGAATTATTCGAGAAATCCATATAGAACAAACTGTCCATCTGACCAATCCAAGAAGGAACACTACCATTCAAACGGTTCCAAGACAGGTCAAGAACTGCCAACTTCCTGCAATTGGATAACCAAGAAGGAATATGACCTTTAAGACCACAATTTCCAAGTGCTAAAATCATAAGGCTCTCAAATCCTACTATGGTACTTTCTAGAATTTCCTCACCATGGAAATTCTTAGTGAGGATAAGAGTGGTGAGATTTTTGCACTGCTGCAAAACAGATACTGCCCGAGATAAGTTCTCAATGCTGTTGTTTGAAAAGGATACAAACAAAAGTGAGCTTAGGTTTGCATAGTTTTCAGGGATAGAGCCAGTTAAGCTATTCCTAGCAAGGCTTAAAACCTTCAATTCACCACAAAAGGACAGGGAAGTTGGAAGATGTCCAGTGAAATGATTAGTAGCAAGGTCGAGTGTTTGAAGATTAGACAAGCCAGTGAAATTAAGATCAATAGGCCCTGACAAGGAATTATTTCGGAGGTTAAGGACCCTAAGCTTAGAGCATAAAGCCAAGGTGGGGGGCAAGGGTCCAGAAAATGAATTGCCATGAGCTTCTAATTCTTCTAGCTGCAAAAGATTCCCAAATACATTTGGAAGTTCCCCAGAAAACCTGTTTCCACAAAGCACCAGAATCTTTAGGTTAGAGAGCTTACTTAGTTGCTTGCTTAACTGGCCAGAAATATTGTTGGCAGAGACTGAGAGCCCCTCCAAGGCTGACATTGAATACAAGGAATCTGGAAGAGGGCCTGTAAATGAATTGGAATCCAAATGCAGCCGTTGGAGAGATGTGGTGCAGTTGTCCAAGCCTTCAAGACCACCAATAAACTTATTTGCTGACAAATCAAGGGTGTGAAGTTCTTTGGCAGCACTGCAAATTTGTGAACTGAATCCGCCAGTGAATGAATTGTTGCTCACGTTGAGAGCAAGAAGGCGAGGGAACTCCCCAAAAGGGAAGAGAACTCCAGAAAGTGAATTGCTAGAAATATTCAATATTTCAATGGATTGCAGACCAGAAAGAGTTTCAGCAACGGGTCCAGACAGCATATTATGGCTCACATCAAGGAACTTCAACAGCTTCAACTGGGAGAACTCCACAGGCAATCCACCTTTAAGGTGATTCAATGAAAGATTCAGCACACTGAGCTGATCTAGCTGTGCTAAAGAGGGTGAAATTGTACCAGTGAGACCCATTTCAGGCAGGATCAACTTGGTCACTCTACTAGTAACTGTTCCACCACCTCCAGTCACATTATCACAAACAACTCCACGCCAGTTGCAGCAGACAGAGTCATTGGACCATGCTGCGATGATAGAGCCACTTGTAAGTTTTCCTGCAAACTTCTTCAGAGCTGATAAATCATGAGGGTCACAGGGGACTTGATTATTATCAAGCCCTAGTGACAAGCAAACTAAGCAAGCCAAAAAACACCATTGTAAAAGTGTCATTGATAAACATCTGAGCAGCACCATTGCTGAAACCAAACTGATATATACTCTGCTCAGAATCAGGACTAAGCTCCCATGAGCACAGCAGAAGCTAGTATCACTGGAAAGTGCAGCGTTGTGCTCAAGAAAAAGAACTACAATGAAGTATCTTTTAGTCAGAGCTCCTAGACTTTCAGCCTCAAACTGCAACAAACAACTTGCAACTTGCAAAGGAAAGCCACAATTTGAAGGTAAAGATTTGGACTACCAATCCCCACCAAAACCAAATCCCAAGAACAAGAGATCTAGACAGTGGGAGAACCCCTACTCAAACTGAAAGCAGATTCAGAAACACCTCCCTCGAAGAAAGAGATAAGATGCCCAAATGAAGATACTTATATCCCATATCCCCAAACACCAAAGTAAGTAGAACAGGGACCATATGGCAACAGCTTGCGGACGAAGCAACCAACAGTGGCCATTAAAAAAATGAAAGTGAGACAACAATCAACAACGCAAGTGGAGGGTGTAAGATCCCTCAATTCCAACCTGAAATGTAAGATCTTTGAGCTAAAAAACAAAAACCCATAACCTCAAAACTCAACTCAACTAAACAGCTACCATTTAGCATGAAAAAATCCAACGGGATCTCTCGGAACTCAAAACACACCCCAAAGACAACCCTTTCACACAACAATGAAATCTGTGTTTACTTGGTGCAGCAGAAACCAGAAAGGTTTGAAATTTAAGCCCAAAGGTGAACTGAGGGAGCAGAGGAAAGAAAAGGGGAGCCAAAAACAGTGCCCTGAGAACCTACTCTCAACAAACTTTCATCAAACGGGTCCCCGTCAGCTTCCAAACCAAACCCTTTTTTTATTGTTTTCTTCCTTCTAAGATTTTGATTTTTGTTTTCTTTTTCTTTCCAAGAGTAATAGCTGTCAGCTCTCTCTGATTTTCAAACCTAAACAGTGATCGATAGAATCTAGAGGAAGACAAGGATAGCAGAAATCTCAAATCAAGAAACCATGATGTAGGAGAGATGTAGTATGGTAAAAGACAGAAAAGGAAAGTTCTCTCTCTTTACTCAGAATCCCTAAATATTTATTAGAAGAAATAAACTATTTCCTTTAACATATTTTTATGATTAAATTAACATTTTTATTATTAAACAACGTGTAAACTTCTATATGAATTTATTAAAGCATTCAAGTCCATGTTGATGTTACCATGAATTTTTACGATTAATGGATTCAGTTCATTATAAAATATACTAATCATCTCAGGTAAGAATTTAATAGCAGTACTTTTTAATTTTATTTTTAATAACAGTTCAAGTTACCATATACAATTCATGAATAAAAATGAAGATCTAAAAAATAAAATGAAAAAAAAAATTGTGTTTATTTCTAAAAATGGATTTGAGAAAATGAATTTAAGTAGACTTGAAAAAAAAAAATGAAAGTTTGGTTGTTTGAACGATGAAAGTTTGGTTATTTGAATGAAGGAAGACATGATTACGGATGTAAAAAAAATTCGTATCCATGAATATCCGCGAATAAAATCCGTAATGGGTAGAAAATGGATATTAAAAATAGATATCCGCTATCCGCGGGTACGGGTATTTTTGATACCCGCATGTTAACGGGGCGGGTACGGGTATTATAGTATCCGTATCCGTGGATACTTGAACCCGCTAAACTTTAATTCACAAAAATGCTCTTATATATATATATATATATATATATATATATATATATATATATATATATATATATATATATATATATGTGTGTGTGTGTGTGTGTGTGTGTATGTGTGTGTGTATAAGTAAAAAATATTTTGAGTCTTCATCCAATAATGGTGGTCGGATTCTTACCCCACGTCGGAGTAAATTACTTCCATATATTGTGGAGGCATTGATGTGTCTCCAAGACTGATTATGGACTAACATGGAAGGTAATGAAATTAACACTTTTACTTAGATATTTTAATTAAGTGATTGTTAAATTTTTTTTAATGAACTTTTTATATTTTCAGACTCTTCTAGATTAAAATTGGACAACATGAAACTTTATACAAAGTTGCAAGATGTGGACATTGATGAAGTTAGTAATTTCTTTAATATTTCATTCAAAAATAAACTACAATATAAATTTTTAGTGATTTTTTATTTGTTTGTTTTTCAGGAATCAATTGGAGAAGAGTGGTTTGTTGATCCAAGCATTAGTTATGGTTAAATATTTGTTTTTTTAAATATTTTTGTAAATATCTGCGGATACCCGTGGATACCTGCAGATATAAAAAAATAAACGAATACTCATATGACGGATACCCAACGGATATGGGTACGGATACGGGGTGAATATTTATCCAACGGGTAGGGTACGGGGGAGCTACTACACGTACCCTACCCGCCCCATTGACATCCCTATATATGATAGATATAATAGTTTAAAATTAATGATTTAACTCATAAAAATATAAAAGTATTAATTTTACCGTTAGATGTTAAAGTAATTTAACTTAAATTATAAATATATAAATTATATAACAATGATATCAAAGTGATTATTTAAATTGAAAGAAATTATTATTAATAAATATACATTAAATTAAAATATGAATTTTAGAATTTAAAATAAAAGAAAATTTTAAAAATTAGTTTAAATAAAATTAAATAATAATTTCATATTATGAAATCATTTTAAATTAAGATGTAATATAAATTAAATAAGAATAATTTTATTAAAAACATCGGTGTATCGATGAAAATAATTTATATCAAATTGTTCACCATGAAGATTGAACACTTTGTATGTGGTGTTCAAATAAGAGTTCAAGTAGCATCTACTAAATTTACAAATTTATAATATTTTAACAAAAAAGTAAATTAACTAATTTAGACTAAACATAAATGTAATTTTTAGTTAATTAAAAATTGGTTAATTTTCGATTCAAGTAAAACACTAACTGGTTATAATTTTAACAATTAAAATTTTATAATAAATATTATTTTCATATAATGGTGTAAAAAATTATTTAAATTTCAATTTAATTAATTAAATTGTTCTATAAAAGCAAAAAGTGAAAAGATAAAAAAAACACAAGAACAAAATGGTAATTACATAAAAAGTGAATTAATTTTCCAATCAAATCTTTTTATTCAGAGAGAATAAGTATTTTTCCCATATTTATCTTTACAAATCTTCCAAATTACCTAATACAAACACAATAAATACCTACATTTTGATAATATGCTATAGTAAATTAATAAAAAAAACAAACGAGACAAAGAGATAATAAGAAAATACTCCCAAGTAAATTTAGAAAATAATTATATGCATACTAATTATAAATATAAGTACATAAGTAAGTTTTATATATAACTAAATTGTTTCATTACCACCAACCATAAACAATTTATTTATAAGTACTTTATTTTTATATAATGAATAATATGAAATAAAATAACAAATAATAATACCTTTATTTAAATAAAATAATAATGTATTTTCATTTTTATTCATAAAATAAAATACAAGATGGTGTGATAAAAAAAAAGTCAACAATTTATCTCAATCCACTTATTTATTACAATAAGCCGTATGAGATTTATATAAAAATATATTAGAGTCAATTCATCACAAATTCAATTCAAATTCATTTAATAAAAAAATAAAATAATATTATCATTAAAATATATAATGTAAAATTAATTATTATATATAAAATAACATTTATAATTTATTTTTTATTTTTAAATTAAATTATTTTATTTTTAATCAATTTATAATAATTTTATTATTTAATAAATTACATAATAATACAATCAAAGCAGCTACATAATTCCTTAATTAAAAATATATCGCATAACTCTTCACTATTTATCTTTAAAAAAATAATTGTTTCTATTTTTTTAAATTCTATTATTCATTTATAGAAACGCGATACACATATTACGCACATATGTATCCTTAATTGCTATAAGAATAATTATATATACTTTTTGGCATGATTATAATTATAAGTTTTATCAAATTTATTACAAATTTATTAAGTATGAAGTTTGACTTTCAAATAAAATTATGCTAAACATCATTATAAACTTTGAAATTTTTATTATGCCGACATCTTAAAGATCATTAAATATATTTCAACACATGAAAATTTATTAAAAACAAAATAAAATAAAAAATAACAAAATATTAGAAATCACACAAAACTCAATGATAAAAATTAATAGACAAACTACCTATTGTGAAAACAAGTTTGAGTTTTCTAATAAAATATGTAATGTAACTTTTTATGTATGTAGATCTCTCATATCATGTTGATGTAACAACAATCATGTGTTTGATTATAATTTTCTATAAGTACACCTTTAATACTTTTGATCGCAATCGCATAACTATATGATCAAATCTTCAATGTAATTTTCTATAAGTTTTTCTTCTACACCCATCTAGATACGACCAAAACCTTGTGGTAGAACGTTTATAATTTTCTTTATGAATGTCTTTCAAACACATTATTGTCATAGTCACAATCCTATGGGACAAAATTTTGGTGCAAATATTCATAAGAATGTTCCGTACACACTTGTGGAATTATACATGATCCTATGGTCAAAGTTCATGTGTAATTTTCATTTGATATTGGACTAAACTTAACTTCAAGTGAATTTTGGAATTAACTCATATCGAAACTTTGAAACAATTTAGTCATTCATCTTCTGAAATACGTGAATTTAGTCCTTTTAATCAAATTTTATTAAGTTTATTTGACATTTCAAATGTCTTTCATAATAATATTTGACCTAACATTAAAGCAAAAATGTGTTAAACAATATAAACAACTCAAATATAATTCTGAAATGTGTACGAAACATCAAATAAACCTAACAAAATTTGATTAAAATGACTAAATCTACATATTTCGAAAGATGAAGAACTAAATTGGTCTAAAGTTTCGAAATAGACTAATTTAAAAATTCACTAAAAGTTAAGGGACCAAAAACATATTTAACCTTTTGATATTTATGTGAATGCAATTTGTAGTTCAAGTCCACAACTTGAATATCTCTAGCTCGATTTTATGCTTGGAGCATCTTTAACTTGTATTGAAATCCTCTAGTTTAATTCCTAAAATTAAGTATTTCTAACTCAATCTTCAATTTGGAGCATTTATTTATACGAAAGACATGATAAAATGGTATTCCTTGAAAATAAGTGACAACTCCCTAGTAAAAATATAGAACTCTATTTGGAAAATGAATTATGTGATACAACCACTTGAAAATAAGTTACAATTATTCGAAAATGAATTATTGGTACAACCATTCCAAAAATGAGTGATACTACTAAACAAGTAGTCATAACTCAAAAATAATCTATATTATACAACCACTAAAAGGTGGAGGACAACTATTCAAAACAAATTATAAATTATAAAAAAAAACAATTACTCAAAAATAAGTCATAATTTAAAATGAATTATTAATACAGTCACTCAAAAATGAGTAATAACTACTTCAAAATGAATTATAACTTAAACTTACCTAATCATCAATGGAAATAATGAATCACGTCTTCTCTAAATATAAACTATACTTTTTCTAGTCATTTATATTTCACGTTTTTATATAGTTTATCGAAGCTTATTGATCCTCGTTAAAAAAAAAAACTCAAATTTAACTAAAATTGTTTACTTAAATAATTATATATTTACTTAAATTCTAAGTTTGACAACTTTAATTTTTTTCGCATTTAACAAATAAAGATATAACTCCAAAAGACTTATAAATAATTTTTGTAAGACCCACTTTTTTGTTTTAAGTTAATGGGCCTAGCGTAAGTGAGTAAGAGGTCCAAGCCAGCCTATTTGAACCTCCTGAACCCTTCTAGCTACTCACATTTTCTCATTATGCGCTCATTTATAGAATCAACCCCTTCTCCCTCACACTTCTGAAATAGAAAGCTCTGCTAAGGCATATACTTCTTCCTTCTTCGAGGTAGTTCAGTTCCATTTCTTCCATGTAAGTTGATCCTCAACTTATACTTTCTCCTCTCCAGCTTTGTTGTCGTGGTTTCGTCTAGAGATCATCTTTGTAACCTCGTTTTCGTTCTAGTATCAGTGTTTCCAGCTTACTAATTTGTTCCTAGAGGTGTGGTGTTCATCTGTTGGGTGCCTGTGTTGTTTGTTAGCATATGTCCAAGTAAGGGAAGCTAGGGTTTGCATGTTTTTACAATATTATGCTTGTTTTAGTTTTTTTCATGTTTATATGGCTTGTTTGCTGTTATGGTTGTCTGGAAAATGTTAAAATGCTATTTGGTTTTGAATTTTTTATTTTTGCATGCGTGAATAGTGGAGAAAACCTGGTGTTTTCGCCCAGGCGAGCGAGTCTCGCCCAAGCGAGAGCATAAAAAACTCTCACTGGTTTCTACTCGAAATTTTGCTTAGGCGACGAGCCTTCGTTTTGAGCAATGAGTAATCTCGCTTAGGCGGGGAGGTCTCGCCTAAGCGAGAAGTCGCAGAAACCTCACTGTTTCACTCCTCGAGCTCTTGCCTGAGCAAGGACTTCCAGCTTGAGCGAGACTGGTGTAAGGTCATGCTTTAGTTCTATTTTCTTCTCTGATGTGATTGTTTGCCTGTATGATAGAGTGTTTTACCGTAAAAGCATGAAGTATGATGCCATGCATGTTGTATGAGATTAAATGAGAATGAAATTTTGCTATATTGAGTGTGAAATGAAACATGAATTGGTTGGTTGGTGGTGCTTTGGCATGAGATGATAATGCTTGAGATGACATGTGGAATATTGTTGATAAAAGAATTTCATGGGAAACTCTTGATGATGGTGTGGTTAGTATATACCTTGATGTAGGAGATGTTTAGATAAATGAAGGTATCCTGAATTCTAATAATCGTTCACGCTCACATAGAGTAGAATGATTTATGTGGTAAGAGTGGCAGGAGGTCCTAGTCTTGGGACGTAATTGGCCTAATGCATTACAGAACTAACCTTGTGTGTGGTTGGGTGATAACCCATTGTGTCTAGACTCTGTAGAGTTTAGAAACCAGCACAGGTGCATAATTCATTTAGAATTCTATATTGAGTGGAATCTGGATAATCGTGTCAGAAAGTCTTGCATTTGTTTGCTATCACATGGTTTGGGTGCCTACTGCCTTGTTTGTTTACATCCCGATTTAACATCTACTTGCTTAATAACATGATGAAAAATATTTTATTCTAGCTTACCCTTTCTGTTTGGTGTCTATTTCTCTGTTTGGTTTTTCTTTTTTGCAATGATCACCAAATAATTTGGTATGAGCATATGTGGAATCTCTTGGTGGTCGTTCAGGTGATGGAGATGCAGTTGTCTAGGCTTTGTCCTGTTATTGTTCCTTGTGTTGGGAATATAGTTCATGTACAGTTATTTTGTCAACTCTTTGTTCTATGAGCAATCTTTTGGACAATTGTTCCATTTCGACTAACGATTTTTATAGCATCTGTTTAAGCTTTAACTTTTCTTTTCAATATATTATGAATGACTATAATGGTTGATACTAATATACTTTTTTCGAATGCTCTATTCATATGATATTTGTTTTATTTAATAGAATTATTCTATTTAAATGGAATGTCTTAATTTTTATTAGCATATTAATTATTAACCATATAAAACACAAGTTGAAACAACTCCATTATTTTTTTATTCATCTTTAGTAATAGAAGTTATAACAACTTCCAAAAGGAATGATTATTTTATAATGAAAATATTTTTCACCTTAAAAACGAGAGCTCATAAACTATCTACATGATTCGTTCCATCATTTGCGAACTAAAATTTTGAATTGTTTATTTACATTAATTTATACTCTTAATCATTATTTTATAATGGATATATTTCTTCAACCTAAAAACGAGAGCTCAGGATATCTATACATGAATCATTTCATCATTTTTTTATTATAACAAAATCTCTTATTAGCAACATTTAGGCATAAAATTAATTAATTATTATAATGACCAATTTAAGTACCGATAACTAAAATAATTATTAAATTAAGTATTATAATGAATTAGTCTTTAAATTAATCAATAATATTGACTGCTAAGCTTTTAACTACTAAAAGATTGATTTATAAATTATTATATTAGTGACTAATTTAGACATAAATTTATAGACAAATTTTTTTAATAACAAATGTTAATAACTAATTTTCTATAATAACTAATTTGGAGACTAACTTAAAAAATTATTTTAATTACAAATAAATTTTAATTTAAAAGTTGATATAAATTAATCCTAACTAATTATTTTCTGTCGTTAAAATTATTCGCTTATAAAAATTTATTTATTTTTTCAGTTTGGAAAGTAAAATTTGAATTGCCCATTTACATTAATCGACAGTTTTAATACTCTTAGTCCTGATTCTTCATAAAAGGACGAAATCCAGAATTAGGGGTAGGAAACTAAAATATTCCATTTTGCTAGAAAAATATACTAACTTATTTGTCTATAATATTATGGAATATGATTGATATGACATGAATTTAGTATTTAATGAAAAAAAAATTATAAACTTTTGACTTAATATAAGAAGTATGAGGATTATAATATTATTTATATAATAAGTATTAGTTAGAAGTTTTGAAAAGATGAGAGAGGGGCTGACTTGTGGAGAATAGATTGGGAAGAAAGAGCAAAAGTGTGTGCAAGGTGCTGACTTAGGAACACATATGGGTCCCATTTTTCTCTCTCATTGTCAATGTTGTCTACCTAATTTTGTCTCTTCCTTTCTCTCTCTTTGGAATTAATGGATTCTGCTGCTATTCCATGGCTGCTCTAAAACCACCACAACACAACAATTACTTTTCTTTTATTCAACGTTCAAACCTCAAACCCCGTTTTTGCATTCTGCGCCTCGCCTACCCTTCTGCTTCTCAATTTCTACAAACCATTCAAAATGGAGTCATTTCTCACTTCATAACCTTCCATCAAATTTCGTTTCTTCCAAATCATACTCTTTCAGAAATTAAAAAATTAAAAACTAACCAATTGTGAAAATTTTGTAAGGTGATTTTGTAATTTTAAGTTAGGTTTTGACTTCGTTTATTAAGATACTAGTAGAGTTATATTAGAATTTATGTTATCAAAATTTATTATTTACTTGTTATTGGATTGTTATCGGGTTATTTATAAATATTTAGTTTTATGTAGGTTGAAATTTTTATGGTGATTATTAGGATGTATTTTGATTGGGAGATAGACATAGAGAGAATGAATTTGAGAGGAAAAAGTTGGAATTGTTTGGATTAGGAGAAAGATAGTGTGACTTGAGTGAATTTGAGATGAAAGTTTGTATATAATGTGATAAATATGATAGATTAACAAATTATTTTTGTAGATAATATTAGATGTTTATCAAATTACCCTTGAGTAATTTGTATAGTAAATTTAAAAGTAATTAATGGAAATAACTTTAAAATGAAATTTTTATTTTTATTTTTATTTGAAATTGGAAAAAGTTAAAATCTCTACCCATCATAAATCTTATCAAGGATTTACATATGGATAACATGCTTAAAAAAAGGTTAAAAAATTGCATGAGAATGTTAAATTGTAAAGAGTTATGTTGGTAAATTCTAAAAAATGACGTGGTTCCCCTTCACATTTTTTGTATATGAGGGGTAATTCGCATTTTCACCTTCACATTTTATTGCAAATAACTGGAAACAAACCTGTATGCCACCCGCTAATCTGTCTTCATGCATAGTACAAACCTCGATCCAAACACAACGTCAATGATTACAAATTTCACCTTAAAAATTTGTTTTATTAAATTGAGTTAAGCTTAAAGTTCACTTCTCATCACAATTTCAACATTACTTTTTTAATTAGCACTTGTTTAAGGTTAGAATACGATGGTGGAAATTTCATCTAAATTTGATTTATATAATAACCAAATTCAAGATAGATTTTGAAAATTTTGTCTTTTATCATCAACGATGAGGGAAATTTTAATTCTCAATTCTTTTTGATTAGTTTAATAACGAAAATCCAACCAAAATTCAATTCTTATAAAATTTTAGTACTAAACCAACAAAGGAAGTTGAAAATTCGACTCTTTAAAAATCGATTTCCCACATTGAAGAGGAAAATAATGTTTAAACCACTCAATTTGGATTAAGTTTTGTTTTAAGAGTGTATTTTTGTAAACATTTCAACTTTGTAATCTTCTATCCACCCAACCTCTATTCCTTATCTTCTTCAATATGTTGAAGCCTTCCAAATCACAAAACACTATCATTATATTGAAATATAAGCAACTAATGAAACACACTATTATCAATTATTTAAATCAATGTTGATAAATATAAGGTTTTAGCTTTATGAATAAGTAATGATTTTCTAAAGTCTTCTATAGTTCAAGAGTCAAAATTGAGGAAATTACATCTTCTCTCTTTTCACAATGCTGACTTGTAAAAGAGAAATTGTTTACTTGTGTTTGTTGAAGATGAAACAAACATTTCTATATTTTCTTCATTTTTTTTTCTCACATCCAAATTCAAATAGAAAATTAAACTACGTTATGAATAAGTGAAGAGATTTTTTTAGCTGCATTGATTTAAAATAACAAAGATTGTGAAAGTCTATGAACATTTTTCAATGGAGGAAGGGTTAGTTCACAAACCGTTGACAATTTCAGCTCACCAACTGTGCTTGACCTCTTATTTTTTCAATACCAATTTTCTTTGCTTTCGGTGGAACAAAATCCATTGCTTCAATTTAGGATATTCAATGATGTCTCACACCTATGTAAATAAACAGTTATTTATTCATATATATATTTTATCTATTGATTTAGATCCATAGATAATTAATCACCTATTTAAATATAAGGATATGTGTATACTTGCACTATCTACATATTTATTAATATGTTAAAAATAAACTTAAATTAACTAAAAGTAATAATAAGTAAAAAAATTTACCCATAAAATGGCACCATCTTGAAGGAAATAATCTTTAGATAAATTAAAATAACACATTGCATGTAAATGTTATTTACATTTTTATATTAACAACGAATATATCCGTTGCTATAAAATAAATTGTTATTTATATACTTTTTGGACTTATTTTATTTTTGATATATCTATATTTAAGAAATGGTTTACTCTTAATAAGTTCAAGTAGGTTCATGAGTTAAGTTAAAAGAGATAAAACTAATTAATGTCTTTTTTTATACGTTTTGAACCCAAAACCTTGTTGTTAAGATTGTTAATTGCTATCACTTTTCTTTTGGTGTTCCGTCCCTATCACTTAATTATGGATTTATGAACAAGCTAATTAATTTACGGGTGCATGCATGAGAGATTTTTTTTTTTTTATATCAAGTTTATTGAAATATTTTGATAAATAAATATTTAGAGCATGTTTTAAGGATACATTTTATAACGAGAAATTTCAACACTACTAATTGATTGCAATGGCAAAACATACTTCTAGTTTCATAATAGTAATAAAGACGGAAAGAATTAAAAACTTTAGATTAAAATACATATTTAGTTTCGGTTTTATCAATTTAGCTTTTTTTAATACCATTTTAATTTTTATAAAATTTGTTCAATTCAGTTATTTATGTTTAACGGTGTTTTAATAATTAACGCACAATAAACAATGTATGGTACGTGATAATTTGTGTTTTTTTTATAATTTTCTTATAACTTTTTTATAATTTTTCTTAATTAAAAAAAAATTCACGTGTCAAGTGAGTCTCGTGTCACATTAGGGATGTCAAAGTGAGCTAATTTGTCTTACACGAGTTGACTCACTACAAATTGAGCTAAAAAAGACCAATTCAACCCGACTTACTTTTTGGTAAGCTGAAAATTTTAAATCCGGTCCAATCCACCATAAGTTGGTGAGTTAGTAGATTTACTCACTTATAAATGTTTTTTTTTTTGTAATTTATTTTATATATTTGTTGTATTACGATGATAGTAAGTTGACTTAATTTATTTTATAAGATAGTGGAATCAACGTGTTCACCTAATCCTCGCTCGAAATATTATTATAAAAATAATAGTTAAAGATTAAAATATCAACGTATATAACTTGACAAATAAATTAATTAAACATTCAAATTATTCAAATATTATTAAGCAACATTCTAGCATTTAAAAATGTGAAATTGTGAACCTATATAATTAAAGTAGTAAATAATTATAAAAAAAATGTTGGTGGATTAAGTGGGTCAATCACCTTCAACCCTGCTCGAACCTATTTAACCCTATGGGTTAAGTGAGTCAGATTCAGCTCAACCCACTATTGAAAAAACTATTTTTTTCTCAACCCAATCCGGCTCGAACCCATAGTAACCATAGTAAGCCGAGTTAACTTATGGATTCAAACCCATTTTGACATCTGTATGTGTCAGTGTTAATATGTGCCATATGTCAGTGTCTTATATTCAATTTAGTTTTTATATTTGTTATTTTTATTCAATTCAGTCCTAGTTTTTTCAAAATTGAGATTAAATTTAATTTTTATATAAATGTTATATGATTTTTAGGTTAGACTATTTAATTGATTTTTAACATAAAAATCACACAAAGTATTAAATAGTTTAATTGATTTTGAACCTAAAAAGTCACATAAAATATTGAATAGTTTATGTGATTTTTAACCTCTTAAAATTTTAAACCAATAATGTTAGTCCTCACTTCTAAAATTTTCATTTCAATTTTAAACTAACTCTAACTATAAATTAGGAATGTTTTAATAAAAAATGTATAACATTTATATAAAAATTAAATTTAGTCTCAATTTGAAAAGAGACAAAATTGCTCAATCTAAAAAAAAGACCGAATTGAATAAAAATAACGAATATAGAAATCAAATTGAATATAAAACTTCGACACATGATACTAACATGTGTCATTGACCCTATGGAACAACTACTGCCACGTGACACGATGTCGTATACATTTTTTTAAATTAGGAAAAATAAAAATAAAATAAAAAATTTAAAAATCTCATGAGCTTATATGTGATATATATTGTTCACTGTATGTTAATTATTTAGAAAATATTAGTAAAAAAAACTAAATTAAATAAAATTGACAAAAATTTGTACCTTATTAAAAAACAATTACAACTTAATTAACAAAACCAAATGAAAATAGAAATAGAATGTATTTTAACCAAAACTTTAGTATTGTGTCTCAACAATTCGTATAAAAATAAAAAATATTTCTTAATTAACTTTTATAAAAAAGTGAAATGAGTAAAATAATGAATATGGTTTTCAATGCAACAATTTATTTATTTTCATTATTAATAACACTTAACTTTTAATCAATTTAGAAGTGTAAACTTTCTTCCTCTCCATATATACCTTTCTGAGACAAATTTATTCAGAAATATCTTTTCTATAAAAATTAAAATTTCCATTATAAAAATTAGTTTTTTTTTTATTAAACCTAATTCTTATTGGAAACAAACAAATTAATTTAGTATCACTACGTATTTTAGAACATTATATAAAATGAAATAATGTATAAAGTAATTCAGTTTATCAAAAAAGTTTATTCATTTTTTTCTTATTTTTTATCTTGAAAGATATTCTCTGAACATAAAAATAAAAATCTGATTTTGAATTAGACAGATTTGAAATTTTGAACTTGCTCATGGGATTTTCGTACACAGAAGAAGCAAAGAAGAGGGAAAATGTTGGAGGCCGTGGAAGGCACGCGAAGGAGAGAGCGTGGGTTAAGGTGAAGCAATGGGAAGGGTGGTAGGGTGACTAATAGTGATTATTAATTATAATAATAATAATTGATTAATTAAAGTGAATGGGATTAGTTAGTTAATGTGAAACGTGACTTGATTTGATTTACTGCCTGCACCTCATAGTCACGTGATTCCATTCAATCAAATAATAACCACTCCCTTTTTTTTTTCCTTTTTTTTTTTTTGGCATTGACCATTCACCTTCACATACCCTCTGTTTTCAAACTTACGGGTACAAGGTAACACAATCATTGCGTCATATTTTATTTTTATTTTTTTCTATTAGAAGGTAAAGTATAAATTTACTCACTTGTGTTTTTAGTTCCTTAAATTTTACGATTATGTGATTTTAACTTTTATTTATGTCTTAATTGTGTCAAAGTATCTCAATTGCATAACTTTAGTAAATTGTTAATATTATGTTGGCGAAGTCTAGTAAATGAAAATATTACATTTATGCTAGTGTGATATTAGAGAAACTCAATGGTCCCCAACTATAATATAGAGGATGAAAATACACATTTATCATATTTGTTAGAGGCATATGTTTTTAATAGCTTTGGACCAATTTGGTTTTTAGTATTGAAAATTAATTCTAATTTCGATAATTATTAGTTAATTTTATGTTCAAATAATGAAAGATAAATTTAAATTTTCTATAGTTCTTTATAAGGAAATTTTAATTTATAAGGCAATTTTAATTTTGGTATGTATTAGTTGGATTTATGAGTTCAAAGATTAAACCGGCTTTTAGTACCACAATTATAATACTTTTGTTTAAAGGGTTAAATATGTTTTTGGTCCTTTAACATTCAGTGAATTTTGGAATTAGTCCATTTTGAAACTTTGGACCAATTTAGTTTTCATCTTTCGGAATACGTGGATTTAGTCCTTTTAATCAATTTTTTTTAGGTTTATTTGATGTTTTGTACGCATTTCAAGATTGTATTTGAGTTGTTTATACTGTTTGACACATTTTTGCTTTAATGTTAAGTCAAATACTATTGTGAAACGCGCTTGAAATGTCAAATAAACTTAAAAAAATTTGATTAAAAGGACTAAATTCACGTATTTCAAAAGATGAAAGACTAAATTGGTTCAAAGTTTCGAAATTGACTAATTCCAAAATTCACTGAAAGTTAAAGGACCAAAAACATATTTAACCCTTGCTTTAATGTATGTATTTATTTTGATATTATAAATATTAAATATCCATATAGTCAATTTTTTTAAAGTCAATTTTTAATTTTTGGGTATAATGACAAATCTTATATCTTTCTATATTACTTTTGGAATTTTGTTTAGTTTTAGATATCACTTTGCAACAAATGGGTTTCACACCTTTTAGTAACGGAATAAGTTTCCAAACTTTGTTGTCTCGCATGAACTTATACTCCTCATTTATTGTTTCAATCAACTTTTTAAAGTTGGAATTTTGCATGGTTTGACAAAAGTTGATTGAGTCATCTTCTATAATTCCATTATTTTCCTCCTGTTCTTGGAGAAATATTATGTAATCATTAATACTTCTCATTTCTCTAGTGGATCTTTGTAAAGGTACTGACTCATTAAGCATAGGTTCTTGAAAGTCTTGAGTTTCATCTTGATTTTGTTCATCATGAATGACCAAATTATCTTAAGTGAAAATATTTTGTAGAGGTTTCGAACTTGCTTTATCAAAAACAATTGTAAGAATCAATTATGGAATTCTTCGATTCTTCCTCTAAGGCAAAGTTTCTAACATTTTTCTTCCCCAAAAACTCAATATCCTAAGAATATGTGGCAGTTCTCGTCTCAAAAATTGTCTTTAATTTGAGATCATAAAATTCAAAGCCACGGTATCTTTTAGAATAACAAATAAAGTAGTAGCTTTTTATTCAGGGGCCATATTCCTTTTCATTTGATTTATAAGGCATTGCTTCAGCTGGACATCCTCATACATAAAAATAGTTTAAACTAGGCTTTTGCCCAACCTAAAGCTCATAAGGTATTTTGGTAGTTGCCTTGGTTAGCATATAATTTAGAATGTAAGTTGTAGTCTTTAGTGTCTCTCCCCATAGTGACTTTGACAAGGTAAAATGACAAATCATGCTCCTTATCATATGCTTAACAATCCCATTTCGTCTTTCAACCACACCATTCATGCTAGGTGACCTCGACATGGTGTACTGTAGAACAATTCTACATTCTTCTAGGTACTTGACAAAAAGTCTCAGACGTTGTTCTCTTGTATTGTCACACCTACCATAGTATTCTCCACCATGGTCAGATATAACAATCTTAATTCTTTTTGTTGAGTTGATTCTCAACTTCAACCTTAAATAATTTGAATACGTCCAAAGATTGAGATTTTTCATGTATATATAAAATATTGTTCACCATTCCATGAAGGAGTATGGAATGACCCACAAATGTTCGTATGTATCAATTCTAAGGTGTTTATAGCTCTATACACACCTAGTTTCTTTATTTTTTTTTATGTTTACCTTTAATGCATTCAACACAACCATTTTTGAAGTCAGTGGAATCCAAAATTCCATTTGACACAAGACGTTCAACTCCACTTTTAGATATGTGACCTAGGCGCTTGTGTCATAATGCTCCTGAGTTATTATTGTCAATTTTACGCTTAGTACCACATGATTCTGCATTAAATGATCCACTGTAGGCAACCACATTGTCAAGCAAATATAGATTATCATATGTCAAAAGTGAACCAGTTCCAACAATATCTGAATTTAAAGACAAATTGAATACATTATTTCCAGATGAACATAACCAGATTTGTCCAAAAAAGAAACCAAAACAAATTACATATAAATGAAAGTACAACAAAAGTGTCTTTTAAATCCAAATAATATCCCATACATAATAATAATCTAAAATTCCCTATAGCTTCCACATCCATTGATTTGCCATTTTCAACATAGATCCATCTTCCAGTTTTAATTGCCTTTCGGTAGCTCAAGCAATCATGCATTGAAACACCAATGTTAATTGTTATACCAGAATATAACCACCAAATGTTTCTATGCACTGAAGCTAAATTGACCTCAAAATAGGCCAAAGTAAGAGACATGTCTTTCTTTGCACAACAAACGTGATATTTAGTACATTTCTTATTTGTATGTCCAAACTTATTGCAAAAGAAACACTTGTTGCCCTGATTTTGTTTCTTTTGTGCTGGACCTTTAAAAACTTCATTACTGGGATCCTTAATTTTCATTCTCTTGCCATTTTTTTAGAAGTGCTTACAAAATGAGCATTTTCTATCTTTTTTTTGCTTCAACCTTTCCTCTTCTTGCACACAATATAAAATGAGCTCATTAAGAGACTACTTCTCCTTTTGACAGTTATAAGATATCTTAAACTAAACAAATTGTGAAGGGAGAGAAATAAATATTAAATGTATGAGTAAATCTTTTGACATCTCAACGCCTTAAGTTTTGAAGCAATATTTATATTCTCTCAAATTTTATGGAAATCGAGCTCTAAAGAAGAGTAATTGTTTTTGCCTTATTGCCTTTTGCAAAACGTTTTTAAATTGCAGTAAGGAAATCTTTGACACTTGTTATCTCCTTAGAGATAGTATCCCTAAAAATTGCAGGAATGTCGGACTTGATGATCATAAGACTCATGTGATTTGAGCGATCCTATTTCTCATAATCTCTCCTCTCTCCAGAGGAATTAAAGTCTGTAAGAGAATGGGGTTTCTCAATCCTCAATGCAAGGTCAAGATCCATGTAGCCCAAAACAATTTTTGTGTTCTCTTTCCAATCCTCAAAATTTGTTCCACTGAGAAGTGGTTCCAAATTTAAATTAACATATATTGAAGCAATAGTAATTGAAAAGAGAACAAAATAAATAATGTAATTGTGCTCACATTATAAATAAATAAATAAAATCAATCACTAATACGTTCAAATAAAGACATAACTCATCTCAAGACACCTAATGCATCACCAATATATATCAAGTATTTGAACAATAATATTAATTGCTAGGTGTATCTTGTTGTAATGATCAAACATCGATAATAAGACATGTTAAACAACAAACCTATCTTTGGATTGATTTATTATTGACAAAAAAAACATCATAATTATCACATGTTTACCATCATACGTGTGTATGTAATTCGACCAAATATTAATCTTAATTTGGGCCGATCAATACTCGCATGTATAAACATAAAGACAAATATTTAACATTTTTCACAAACAATCTACTCAAAAAAGGTCACTTTGATGACTTCTTGATTCAATTAGCTCATTTAAAATGCTAAACAATCAAATTTTGAACCTTTATGCACCAAATCCAAATAATAATAATAATTCAAAATGAGTTTTTCATCATGAATTTGGAAAACACCAATTTTAAGAAGTGCTTTTTGCATATTAATATATTGTTGATATGCGTAGGAAACTAAATTTCAAAAATTTCAAAATCACGCTTGAATAGAGTATGGGTTGGCTATGATACCAATAGAAGGAATTTTCTAAAAAATAATAATCTTACCTAATCACATGTTTTTACTCATAAAGATCCAAAATGTATAGCATAATATTAATCTTTAATGAGCCAATAATCCAATTCATGATGGAAAAGAAAGTGAAAGGTACTTGAGTTTGCCATTGGGAATGATGTGGATGAATAAATGCGGTATGTTATCTTCTAAATATAGAGAGTCTTACACATCGCTTTGTTATCTCTCATGATGGGATGAATAGAAAGCAAAACTCTAACAGTGTGTTCCTTTGAGGGGTTGGACATGGGAGAGAGTGTGAAGATGAATTTGTGTAAATTTGGGTGGATGAATTTTTGTATTTTTTTGAGTGGATTTAGAGAGTAAAGTGAGTGGATTTGGAGATAAGTTTTATGAAAGTTAGTGAAAGATTTGGTTGATGTGATAAATAAAATTAATTGTAAAAATAGATAGAATTAGGAAGTTACCAAAATACCCTTGATGGAAAAAGTGAATGATTTTGTAATTTGATGTTATAAAATAATTATAATTAATTAATACAAATTAAAAAAAAAAATTAAAATTGTATGAAATTTTAAAATAAAAAAATTAAATTTTTATGAATGTAAAAAAAATTATACAATTAAATTTAAAAAACAATTATACAATTAAATTTTAAACAAAAGTTATATAAATAAAGTTAAAAAAGAAAGTTTAAGAAAAACTTAAAAAAAAAAGTTAGTGTGTTGTATGTTATTGGTTTGGGTATGATTTAACTAAATATTATAATTTATTAGGACAACTTTGTTTAAGGCTTTTGTTTTCGGAAGATGGATTTAGGATAGTGTGAGAATGAATTTTAAGGAATTTTAGTGAATTTAAGAAGATGAATTATTGTATTTTTTTAAAAAAATTAAAAATTAAAGTGAATGAATTTAAAAGGAACCGTGTGTCTGAAAGTTTATAAGTAATTTAACTGATTTGATCAATAAAAAAACTTTTATTATATTTAAAATAAGATTATAAAATTATTCCTTATGCTAAAAGTATTATGAAAATATTTTTGGATGATTTAAAAAATATGCGTCAGGAATCTCTCAGCAAAATGAGAAGCAACCAAAGGCACGTGAAAATTGGATGGCACGTGATAAGAATACTATGGTAAAATCACAAGTTATCCCTTCAAATCTTCTCACTTTAGCTAGATGGGATCATCATGCATCCTGCATTTCCATTCTCTGGCAATCTCTCAAATCTGTTCTCTCAAACTCCTCTCAAGAGGACCAACAATGCATAGGAACACAGTGTAAAAGAGTCATACTCTACAAATGAAGATCATAATTCATTTTATAATAATTGTCAGACATATTTCATATTTTAATACTTCCAATAATTCGATATCAGAATATTATTTTAAGGTATATACATAATAACCTTTCAAGATAATTATACCCTTATTCATAAATTTATTATTAATAGACCACTTTATAGTTTTAACTAATCAAATAATAACCGCAACATATTTAAATAATATATAATATATGTGACCAAAAAATTCTAACATTCTAAGCCTTAAAAACTACTTTTACCCTCTACGCATTTATAATACGAAAGAAGAGAGAATTTGTTTTCATTTCATTATTTTACAGAGTTAAGTAAACCGAAAAAAAAAATATGAAGGTTATATATTTTCACTTTAATTTTTAATATACATAAATATGATACATAAAAAGCATATGAACTAAACAATTTTAATTAAAATGTTGTTTATGAAGAGCTGGTAATCTGAAAAACTATTACTATTTCTGGGTATTGTTGTTACTACGTAAGAAGAGATTTGACAGAGGAAAAGTAGTTAACAACGTTGACATTATTGGGTAATGCTTTCACCATGATCGGCGCATACAGTGATGCAGATGTGGGTAGGTTTGACTTAAACAACATTCAGTAAATTTTGTCCCCCATTAATCAAATCATTTGGTAAAACCATTCCATTTTAAAATAAGTCTCTTTTTAACCTGCAAAAGTTTCATACAAAATAAAATAAATTAATTATTTAACCTATCATTGTAAGTTTTGGTACTAAATATGTAGGTACATTCCATACTAAAACATTAGTTTAATGAATTGCTTCATTTTATAAGTATATATATATATATATATATTTTTTTTTCTATGATTATTAAAAGTTCTAATTTGATTTTACTTATGTTTGGTTTAACAAATCATAGAGACGAATTTAGTCAAAATTATAAGATCAACTTGTGTGCTCCAGAATAATTTGGATATGGAATTAAAGTGGCAGTAGATTTTTTAAGACTAACAACTTTTCAAAGCAAAAATATTCTTATAGACTGAAAGAAACATAGTTCCTTATTACTTGTACACACAGATAAAAGTCACGAGTGTGGTGAGAAACAAGGTTATATTTTTGTGATGTCAATGGCAGTTTTTTTTTTTTCTTTCTTTCTTTTAGTGAACTGTCTGTTGAATTTTATAGGATTTTTGGATCTATATTTGAATTTGGTGGAGTGATAGACATTAATATCTTTGGTAAATCTTGTGTTTTTTTTTCTTTTCATAAGTCTTGGGTTAGATTATTAATCAGCTTTTTTTTTTTTACTTTCAAACAAGAATTTAGATTTTTTGTTGGGTTTTCTATACTATTTGTCTATTGTGTCTTCAAAATACAAAATATATTGATGATCACTAATTTTAAAATTTTAAAATATATTATAAAGATTTTTAAAGTATTAATATTATGTATTTTTAATGCTCAATAAAAAATAATACCAAAAAATTTTCAATAAATAATCTGATCTCTTCAAATAATGACAATTTTTCAACAATGACAAACTCAAAACAAATACATAAATAAGTTCAAAGTATTAATTGAGAATCTTCTTCTTAGCAATAAGAATATAACTCCTCAAGATTAATGAAAAAAAGTTTAAACATAAAAAAAAAAAAATCATAAAGAAACAACCTTAATTAATCTTCAAATAACAATATAAAGAAAGTGACATGGTGAACATGCACTAAATGATGAACATACAACAAGAAGAAAGAAAAAAATATCAAAAAATAAGATAATAATCTAAACTTTAAAAAAGGTTTATTTAAAAGGAAATCTTGAATAAAAGGCGAGTTAGAAAGTTGAAGGAAAAACTCAAGAAAAATAACTTAGAAATTAGGATTAATAATCATGAAAACATGTAAAAATTATCTTTAATTTATAATTTTTTTTGAATCTAATTCACTTCGAATAAAGGGTTAGTTAAACCAAGAACGAAACGAGGATATAGTAATTTGTATACAAATGCAAGGTTAGGATTTCAATCACCACATTTACACCTTGCCTCAGCTAAGTTCTAGCCTAAGAATTATAAAAGGAAACTCAATTTGAATATAACTTCAATTTGAGTAACATAGGAATAATGAATTTAAAGAAGATAGTGTGAATCTTTCTTTAATCTATAGCGAGTTCTTAGCTTTGTATATAACATTTTCTTGCATTTTTTTTAATTGCATGATTTACATATGCATCACTTTAATTATTTTTGTGTGTGTTACAAATAAATAAACTATTCTAATGAATTTTAAGAGTAGGCCCGAAATAATAATATATAATTGCAACATTATGCAAATAAACTTACATTATAAATACACTCTAATTAATTAGTCTTTATTCATAAATTTGACCGCAATTACCATCATGTTGTCTTTGTTATACTCTATTTCCTTATCACCAGCACAATACATGCTAAAAAGATGTTTTTTTTTTTCATCTATATTTTTCGAAATTCACCAAACACACGTGCTTAGCAAGAAAATAAGATTCAGAAAACCCAAAAAAGGAAAAAAAAAAGTGGATATTTATATATATTTTTGTGTACAACGTAAGTCTAACGGCATCATCTTTGACCAATAACACAATGTTGGGTTTGTCTTGCATAAGAAAGCAACCTCTGGTGTTACATTTTTTGCGTGTAAAGCAACCAAAACCAGTGAAGGGGAATTAATATGACAGAATCAAAATTAACACGATGTTTGGTTCGTCATCATCATGGGACATGATCGAATATGGAGTTATTATAACTTGAGAGAGAATTAAAGAAACAAAGTTCTAATATGGAGTTGGTAAATTAAAGCCCCAATTTAAGCAATCCTCATTTCCACTTTTAATTAAACAATAGTGATCTTCAAAACTACCATCAATGGGACTTATGCATAAAGTTTGTTAGGATATATTTTATTCAGTACAATCAGAGATAAGTATAATATAGTAAAAAGAAAAAAAAAAACTTTTTCTACACCATATCATATAATTAGTTTTGTCGATAATGAATTTTCTATAGAAAAAATTGACTAACTATATTTATTGGAGTCTCATATATTTTTATACACAAACTTTTCATGTATTTTGTGTGGATTTGAAATTTTACTTGGAAAGAACCATTGATATTTTGATACAAAAATCTTATCTTAGTTTCTCATTATCCAACATTTTAATTTACATTATTTAGAATAATCTTATTTTACAATTCTAACTCCACATACATCTCAAATATCTGACGTTAAATTATTAAATTCAACATAATATACATCAAAGAAATAAAATTCTCAAATTTCATTTCAATATACTTATTACATTCGCACATATGAACATTTATAAGAGTTTAAATATCATATATCTCAATAAAAATTATCCTATATTGTTCTCAGATCAACGAAATAAGTTTAAAAGAAATTGTTTCTTCAATACTGTACCAAAAATTATGCAAAATTTTTCAAAATAGATTTCAATTCCAAAGTCAACTATTTTGATCATTCCACTATAAGTTTGAAAGTCACATTTTCATAAATTTCACACACAATTTGCATGTTACGTTTAGTATAATTCAGATTGACAATTCCAAAGTCAAATATCATGTTAAAAACCAATGAAAACACAATAACAATTCAATCTAAGCATTCCAATATATATCAATTCAACCATTCAAATACCATTTAATGTATGTTATATTTATGATGATATATAATCGAGGTTTAGTTATGAGTGTTACCACATTAAAATCTACCTACAAAATTAATTTTAACTTTAAATCATCCTAAATTACTTGTCATTTAAAATTTATAAAGGATACGAATAAATATTTCTTATCATTTAATTTCGTCCATCTATTTATACATATTTTTAAACATAATATTTTATAGGTTAAATATTATAAGTGGATTCTTATAAGATAAAAGAAACCCGTTCTTGTTAATATAATTAGGTCACCATTAGGATAAAATTGATGTTTTAAAATTACAATAAATTTCCCATAATTTATAAATTACAATATATTTGTTAAAAAATCCTACAAGATTAATGACTTCGTTTATTTAATCTGATAAAAGTAATAATATATGATAGAAGTGAACTTTAAGCCTAACTCAACCCCACAAAATCGACTTGTAAGGTGAGGTTTGCACTCCACTTATATATTATGAATTGGCCTTATCTCTAGTCGATGCAGGACTTCCTACACACCCCCTCACACAAAAGTATTTAAGCCTAACTCAATCCCACAAAAAACTGGCTTGTAAGGTGAAATTTGCACCCTACTTATTTATTATGAATTGACCTTATCTCTATTCGATGTGGGACTTTCAACAATATATAAACAAACACCTAGTAAATAAACATATATCTTTTTCTATAACATTACATCCATTATATATATTTTTTCTCTAAGAAGTACCACTTAATATTTTGAGTGTTTATCTATAATTTTTCTTTCAAATATTGAAAAAACAAATATGGATAAAAATTTACACACACGTGTGTACACCAAATAATTGTGGTCTAAATAGAATCCTAACAAGAACACATTATTTTTTTTCATGGAAAATGATATTTGCTTGGTTGGTGTAGAATATGAAATTGTGCAAAGCAAAGTTACCCTTTTCTCTCAAACGTGGTAAAGTGAAAGCTAGTGAACAATCCTAGGAGATAAACTTGAGTAAAAAATGTATCGTGACACCAAATTTCGTTAAAGATGATCCAAAAACCTAATAAAGATTAATGGTCATTATGCTATTTTGGCATGAACCTCGTAACCTTTTTCTTGTTTTTTTTTTTTTTCTGGGACAAAGTTTGGTTATGATAAGTCTTGAGAAGCAAGCTTATAAAAGATGGGATTTTTCATAGTCTAGCATGATGATGGCACCGTCCACCATAGCCACATCCATCATAACCCTTTTTCACATGCTCTTCTCTTTTTAGATAGTTGACATTTCTAAAGTAATTAATACACCCATTTTTCCATGGAACCAATAAATAAAACTTAGTTTCAATGACTTTATATTTCTCTGATAAATGTCTAAAAGTAACATAATGTGCTGTATAATAAGTGCTGTTTGGTTGTCTTCAAACATTGATATTATGTATTGCACTTTTTTTTTTGTCTTTTCAATTTCAATTCATTTTTAAGAGAATCAAGTTTTGGACCCAATGAAGAGTATTTTAAGGTCAAATTTGATTGTTTTTAAGATTATGATCTTAGAATATGAAAAATTAATGAGATTAAATGACCGTTGTCTCTCTTTTCTATTTGTTTAATCAATGAAGAATCTAGTTAAGTACTATATAAGTAAACACCATGAATTGTTATTATTAAGCAATCTCTAATCTCATTGTTTCACACTCAAATGTAGATTACTTCACTTAACTCTAGGCACTTTGTCAACCCAAGATGCTTAACATTAATTATAATTAACTTGGTTTATAAGTAATCAAATTCAACTTGACCTAGAAATAATAATTAAGCCCAAAATGAGGGTGCCCATTGACTTATTTTGTTGGTATCACCAAACCCACCTTCTTTGGCACTTTTTTTTAAAAAAAAAAAATTAAAAACCTCCACTACTTTTTTTCTCTACTTACTTTAAAATTAATTTTTTTCACACCAAAAGTTGCATTAGAATGAGTTTAGAGTTAGTTTTTCCTTTCTCATAACAAAATGAATGTATTTGTTAGTAATTCTTGTTGATCTAGGTAAACATTATTTGCAACGTTATTTAAGAAATTTGAATTCAGTTTCACTTGAACTAATCGCATATTAACAATGAATGTTTTGTTGATTAGATAAGTTTTATGGGCTATATTTGTTGTGTGCATTTATTTAAGTAAAATATAGATTATATTCAAATTACATATATTAAACGTAAGATGTATAGATTCCTTGGAATGAATAACTATATAAACAATCTCAACTTTCAAATTCTCTCCAAATTTCCTCGAAGTACCTTTCAAAACAAGGAAAGAAAAGAAAAGAAAAAATAAAGAAAAGGAAAGCAGAAATGGAATATGTTCTTTTCCTTTTCACTTTTTTTTTTTTTTCTTTTGGTTTGTAACTCAAATATACCCTTTGATCCAAAAGAAATTGAATTGAATTGAATTGTAACCTTAAGGGAGTAAGAGAGGTAGCCCAATCCACAAACTTTTCTTTGTTAACATTATCCAATTGTTTCGGCTTTTGTCTCGTTGTAAAGAATGGTTAAAGATATATAAGTTTAAAGCAAAGACAATTGCTTCTTGCAACCCATCAATTTCTTCCTGCACCCCTGTTAAAATAAGGAAAATATCTAAATGCCCTTCACCGTTGCATCACACCCCACTTCTATTGTTGTTGCCACTCTCACCACCACTACCATCACCACCCGAGTACCACCGTTTCGAATGGTTTATTCCAAAAATCTCATTTCGAAAATTTTGTTTTGGAAAAGCCTATTCTGGGATTCATTATCTGGAAGTCACTTTTATAAAAATAAAATAGTAATTTTGAAAATCGATGGAGTGCAGGAAATAATTGATGGATGCAGAAAGCAATTACCTAAGTTTAATTAAAAGCATACAAGAAGAAAGAGAGCCCAAACTTTAGTAAGTTTGGCCCGCACATATGAGCAATGGGATGAAGGCTTTTGCTTCATGCACTTCCGTAATTCCCAACGTGTCTTTAATTTTTGTCAAGTTTTATAAAATAAGTCTTAATTTTAATTTTATATTTAAATATGTATTAATTTTCGCTAACTATCATAAATAATGATCGTTACGTGTCACAGTCGTCACCATTATATCTCCATTTTTCACTGCAAAGGAACGAGAAGAAAGATAATTTATTGTGGGAAAAGGTTGGTTTTGATAAAAAAAAAGAAGAAGAAAATCGTTCAATAATGTTTCAGAATGTATTTCATGAATTTTAGAAAGTTTATTCTCAAAATTTTATTTCGAAAAGCTTTTCCAGAACTCATTTCATGTGTTTCATAAAATTTATTCTGAAATTTCAATTAAAAAAATCCTATTCCAAATATTCTATTCGAGAAATTTTATTGTAAAATTTCGAAAAACTTATTGCTGAAAATTTCCAGTAATTTACAAATCACTTTTATGAAAGATAAAGTCATTTTGAAAATCATGCGGTGCAGTTAGAAATTACGAAGTGCAGAATGAAAAAGTATTTCCTCTCCATGTGCACAATGATTACATGTATTAACAAAACTATTTTCTCATTTAGATTAGTTAGAAAATTAAGAATATCATAATTTAGCAATAATTAAGCGTATTATTAAATTAGCAAACGTAGAGTTTGTGGATGTTTTTTTCTTAAATGGTTTAATAGAGCTGAGGTCTTTGAGTTACAGTTTGGTGTAGTGCTATCAAAAAAATAGCTTTGGTCTTATAGACAGGTTTGAAAAATCTATAAAATTTAGTTTTTTTTTTCCGGTAAGATTAAAAATATTGTATATTAAATTAAATCCGGTAATTTTTAATCAATTTTTTTTCTGGATACACTTAGTCTATACAAACCTATTTATACAATAATAATTATATTTAAAAATTTAAAATAACATTATAATTTATATATTAAATTCTTTTATTTAAAATTAAAATTTAATTTCAATAAAATGGTTTAGATTTTAAAAATATTTATTTACTTTTATTTAATCATTCAAAACTAGCTAAAATGGTCCATTGGTCTAGATTAAAAAATTGTAATCTGTTTGTGAAATGACTCAATTCCACGCATTAGAAATCTTTTAAATGATATGGTGCGATTCCAAATTTACTCTATTGCTTTTTCTTTTTTTGGTAGTAATTATATATATATATATATATATATATATATATATATATATATATTTTTTTTTTTTATATTATATATTATATTTTGTTGATTAGCTTTACTGCAAGTAGCATTATTATCCCTATTATCTTTATTTCTAGGTTAAATTATTTAAGAGGTTCCTATTTTTGTAACGAAATCTCAAGCATTTTTATTTGACTCAATTGAGTCTCTATTTTAGAAAATTTGTTACAATCAGTTTCTTTCCGTTAGTTGCATAGTAACGATGTTAATTATGTGTCACGTGTCAGCATGTGATGTTTTGATTTTTTTTTAAATTTTTAAATATTTTTGTATAATTTTTTTTAAAAAAAAAGTAAAATTGCCACGTGTCAATCTGACATTATGCCATGTGGCAGAGACAATATGATGTGGCAGTGGTAGTGCCACATGTCACTATTGGATGTGAAAAATCTCAATGTAATCCCTGTATTTGTTATTTTGTTTCAATTTGGTCCCATTTTTTTTAAAACTGAATCAATTGCATCCCTATATCAAATTTAATTTTTATATAAATTTACAATGCTATTTTTATTATAATTGATATTTTAACAAAATTAAGTGTGTTTAAATGTATATTTTGTATTGAACTTTATTTAAATATTGTTTCAAATATTTATATAGCAATAATTTATAGACAAATGTTAGAATTGTTATAAAATGTTTTTAAAATTTTATATTTGAATTTATAAAGTTTTATTTTTAAAGCAACTCTAACATTTATCTATAAATTATAGATATATAAATATTTAAAACAAAATTTAAATAAATATCAGTGCAAAATATACATTTAAATAAACTTAATTTTGTTAAAAATATCAACTATAATAAAAATACCGTTGTAAAATTTATATAAAAATTAAATTTGATATAGGGATGAAATTGATTCAATTTAAAAAAATTGGGACCAAATTAAGACAAAATAACAACTACAGTGACTACATTGAGACTTTTCACATCCAATAGTAACATGTGACACTATCACTGCCCCATCACACCGTCTCTGCCACGTGGCACAATGTCAGATTGACACGTGACAATTTTATTTTTTTTTAAATTAAAAAAAAATAAAAAATTAAAAAAAAAAAAATCAAAAAAACCACATGCTGACACGTGACACATAATTAACACCGTTACTATGCAACTAATGGTAAAAAACTGATTGCAACGAATTTTCCAAAATAGGGACTCAATCGAGTCAAATAAAAATGAAGGACCTACTTGAGATTTCACTACAAAAATAAGAACATCTGAAATGATTTAACTTTATTTCTATTGTAACGGTTGACAATAGAATATTACCGAGAATTATCATTTTTTCCTTTTATGTGTGTCACCGGTGGATCTTGAAGGGGACACGGTTTCCAAATTTTTTTATATCTTTATAACTTAAATAATATATAATTTTAAATATACATTTTAAAAATTTAATACCTTAAAATATATTTGATATTTTAAATTTTTTTTATATATCTATATCTATATCAGAGAAAAAGCTTTTTACTGTTCAAATTTTTAATTTTACCTTTTAGATATTTAAAAAAATAATTATTATTTTATTAATATTATTTTTTAAGTGATCATTTATTTAATTTAATTATTTTTTTATTTGACTGTTTTTTTTTAATTTAATCATTATAAATGAAATTAATTATAATAAAAGTATAAAAATTATTTGTATTTATTTTTTAATTATAATTATAATTTTATTATTTTTTATTATCATAAAAAAAGTAAATACAATGTTTTATCAAATTTATATAAAAATTTTAGAATTACTCTTTTGGTTTCTATTTTCGTTCAAAAATATGAAGTTAGTCCTGAGAGTGGCATATGGAATTGGTCTGCCAAAAAATTGCGGGACAGGCCAAGACATTGAGATCGTTGGCCCCTGCGGGCTGGGTCGTGGCTAGCATAAAATAATAAAAAATTAACTTGCACTTATGTATATTAGTTACTTTCCTTCTGCATTTCTGCATGAATGTTCCAAATTCTTGTATGATAGGAAACGACAAATATTATGTATTTTTGAATGTGCTAAAATTTGAATAACACATCCTGTATGTCAAAGTACGAATATAAATATGATGAAAATGGTGAATTATCAATTTATCATCCAACTTCCTAAAGTCTTTGCTTAATTTTTTAAACTTGTGAAAGTTTTCAATTTTGTTGAACATTGAAAGCTTCATCATAAGAATTTTCTTTTTAAACAAAAGGCGGGTTGGCCTGCGGGCCCACACTTATGCTGGGCGGGCTAGAAATTTTAGCCCGCTTTGAAAATGCGAGATGGGCCAGCCCGAGCCACATTTTGCGGGCCAAGTGTGGCTCGAGCCTAAACGGGTTGAATTGGCCCGCATTGCCACCCCTAGTAAGTCCTCCAGTTCTTTTTAGTTCCAATTTGATCCCAATTTTTGAAAAAATGATGCAATTTAATATTTTTTCGTTAAATTTCTTGAATCAGATCAAATTTGTTATATTAAATTTGAAGTTATGAATGAGGATGATTTTCTCTGTTAGTGTAAGTGACATAATCCTAGTATCAATTTTGATTAAAAATCCTTGCTTCCCTTCAAGAAATTTAACGAAAATGACCAAATTGTATCAATTTTAAAAAAATTGGGATCAAATTGAGATTAAAAAAATTAGAAGACTAACTTGACATTTTTGGACGAAAAAAGAGAGACTAAAAGAGTAATTTAACCAAAATTTTGACACTCCCAAAATATTGGTTAAAGATCCGCCACAAATGTATGTCACGACAAGTAATACTATCTAGAAGAAAATTAAAACTCTCTTGCACATCATTGATCTATTTATTTTCAGAGTTAGAGATTTTTTAAGAAAGGATATTTTCATAAAAAATCACATTACAACTGACATGTATATCTCTAGTTTTAGGGTGTGTTTCTTTGAAGAGATGAATTTGGAAGAGAGTTGATGATGAATTTGTATATATATAATATTATTACTTATTATTATTATTATAATTATTCTATATATATATATATAATATTAATATTAATAATATATTATTATAATTATTATATATAATTATTGAATTATATATATATATATATATATATATATATATATATATATATATATATTTCTCGATTAGTTTGGAAGTTTCCTGGATTGTCTAGAAACCAAGGAACCAGTTTGGTAACCTCCTCTCCCATGCCACAAACTCACACACCGTCACACATAAACTCACACTCACACACTATCACTCGTGCAACCGAATTCCTCACTCACACAATGCACATATTCTCCTTTATCCACACAACACTGACACAAACATGCAACATGAAGGGGGCATGAAGTGAACCCACAGGAAAATTTTATTTCCACGTGAAGGGGGCATAATGATAAAACCAGTTCTCATCCCCCCAAACCTCTTCACCCATGGCGAGATTGGATTTTGAGGATTTTCCCCAAATCCATTCTTTTTCGTCCTTATAAATTAGTTTATAGGAACGTCAATATTGTGCAATTCTACACTTGCAAATTCTTGTCTATAGGACTATCATCTTAAGCTAACATAGTGTTAATGTCAAGAAGAACATAGCCCTTCGTACTAGTTTTAAACCCAAGGAAACACATTTTTTAGCTCTCGGATGAAGTTTAGCTATAGAAAATTCTAGGGTGGAAACATAAGCAACACAACAAAAAACCTTCAAATTGAGATAAGTAGGAGGTTTATCATGCAATAATTCATAATGGAGTTTTATTTGAAAGAGCATAGCTAGGTATTCTATTAATAAGATGTATAACATGAGTAACAACATAGAACCAATAAGACTTAGGCAAATTAGATTGGAAAAGTAAACTCCAGGCAATATTAAGATGGGTTGGTGTTTTCGTTCCACAACATAATTTAGTTGTGGTGTCTAAAAAAACTTCTTTGATGACTTATACCAAAATTGTTTTACAAATTAGTATCACCAAATTCAAGTCGATTATCAGTTCTAATGATTTTAATAACTTTGCCAAACTATTGTATTATATGAACAATGAAATTCAATAAAAGTTTTATAGTTTTAGCATTTACCATGCATAAGGAAAGGCCATGTGTGCTTACTATGATCATCCACGATGCTTATGACCATAAATAGAGGGAACAAATATAAGGCCCTAAATGTCAGCATGTATCATATCAAAACTTTTAAAGGAACAACCATCACTCTTAGAAGAGGCAATTTATGCTATTTAGAAAAATGAAAAATGTCACAAGCATCAACACAAGAATAACGAATATAAAGAAAGATTCTGCAAATTTCTTTAATTTATCTCTTGGCTGTCCAATATGTAGTGCTAGAAATTAATATCATATTTTTTACAATTTAAAACAGTTCTAACATTAAAACCAACAAAAACAAGAAAATTGTCAAGGTAATATTGGCCATTGTTGATGCACCTCGAATCATCTTGGATGAAGTAATTTCCTATATTTGGCAAGACTTAAAAGAAAAGTTAGCTTGCAATCCCAATCTTTTAATAAGAGTTTGAACTGAAATCAAATTGTTTTTTTTTTGGGAAGATATACAACATTAAAGATAATAAAATCTTTAGAAAATTGAACAGTTCCAACAAAATTGGAAGTGACACATGAGTTGTTAGGCAATTTAATATTTAGTAGTTTTATTTTGTAAAAGTGAAATGTTCTTTATTATAGGTTACATGATCAATAACCCTTCCTGAGTGTTGGTGGTTGAACTATTGTTGTTGTTCCTTTGAATATGGCTATGGTTGTGCCCATAATTTTATGGTTCTTCAACAAGTTTCAATAGCTTCTTCATTTGTTCCATAATGAAAGACATATTTTCTTCTTTAGTATCATGTTTAATGCATTCAAATTCTCCATTTTTAGCACTAAAATTACACATTTGTTGATTACCTTTGTGTTGGTTGCCTCTTTCTTGATTATTGTTGTTGTAATTTTTCTTTTGTTTATACGATTGAGGGTATCCATGATTAGAATAACATTCATCAATTGTGTGATTCATCTTATGGAAGTAAGAACTCTACTTCTAATAGTTCGGATTTCGTCCTCTTCATCTTCCTTGAGTACGTTATGCATTTCATCTTCCATGTCCTCTCCAAGGTCCTTCTTCTTGCTTGTAATTTCTTTTAGTAGTATTAAGTACTTTTTTTTCAACATCAAAATTATTAGTATGCCTTTCTTGTTGCATAATCGTGGAAAAAACTTTGTTCGTGTTAGGTAGAGGTTCCATTAAAAATATGAGTTTTGATGTTATTGTAGGAATCATTTAGGCCCTTTAGAAAACAAATGGCATGTTTATTTTCTATAGTTTCTGTGAAATTTTTATGTAGGTCACACTCACAAAGTTTTCCACAAACATAACTGGGAATAGGCCTTAAAAATCCTAATTCTTCCCACAAAGTTTTCAAATTATTATAATATTGTATAGCACTTTTCTCACCTTGCTTTATTGAATGAACTTCTTATAGGAGATCCGAGACATGAAAATAATCTCCCTTTGATAATCTATCTCTTAATTCATCCCAAAGCTCCTTGGCCTTGTCAATGAAAATGAGACTATCACCAATTTGAGAAGATAACATGCGTTTTGTTGATCCAAGAAAGAATGGTCACATTCAATCTTTCCAATGCATCGTAGGGAGAATCATCTTTTTTAGGAGTGTTGATGCTTCTATCTAAAAACTTGAACTTGTTTTTGGACAAAAGACCTCTCTTCATGCTTTTACTCTAAGAATTGTAGTTGGTTTCATTTAAGGATTGAGAAATAAGAACAGAACCCGAGTTTTCTCTTGGGTGTAGGTAGTAACGACTTGTAGGATGAGAGATTGATCTATGTTGTAGGTTTGTGTGGTGGCAGCACTAGTATTAGTGTTGTTCTCCATGATACAGACACGTAAGGTCCAAGAACTGTAAAGAAGAAGAGAAAAGTGGCAACGAAAGTATAGAAGGGTTTTATACCTTCTCTAATACCATATTAAAATTATTTCATTTTTAAAAGATGATAAAGTTTTCGTGTTTGCAGAAAATAAGACATGAATAGCAAGAAAAGTAGGTCTCCTTATTCCTCCTAGACAAAAAGTGACGAGCAAATGGAGAGAGGTGCTAGTGTAAAAAAGGGTTTTGATGACGGTTATTTTTGACATTGGGCTTCGGTTGCTGAACCGAGGCATATACAGACAAGATAAAAAATGGTGGACTTTTGGCCTCGGTTATGATAATAATCAAAGCTAAATACCCTTTTTGATTTAAAATTTTATGGTATTTTTAAAGGTAATAGACTTCGATTGTTACTAGAACCGAGGCCAACTGCCCCTTTTATGTTTCAGTTTTGGTCTTAATTGAGGTATAAAGTATGTGATTTTTTGAATACATTATTGCTTTTGTTTCTTCCTAATATTAAACCTGCTCAAAATACAAGACAAACAACCCAAAAATAGAACATTATACTTATCAAACCAAAATAAGTCAAAATACTTAATAGACTATCATTACAATAACATGTTATCCTTACAATGAATAAATGTACTAAATACTATTGTACATTTGTATAATGTATTTTGCACAAACTATACCTAAATACTTAATGGACTTATCGGGGATTGGTGTAGGAGTCTTAAATTTTTTCACACAAGACAATAATTTCAATTAGGATATAAAAGGACAAAGTTGCATATAAGTATTTGATTCAATGCAATTATTATCGTTTTCTAACTACTTGTAATATGAGCACAAACATTGATTGACATTCATTGCATTACATAGTAACCACACTTATATGTGATAGTTTGTTTATTACAATATAATATGAATGCACAATTATAAATAATTGAGGAAGAAAAGGAATCAAACAATTATAATACTGTAGACCAAAATACCAAACCTAGAGGGACAACTATGCAAGTTTTTTTTTCCTTGGCAATTGATTTCCCTAATAACATGTTATTTCCAACAATTGAACTATGGAAAAGAGAATGTTTTAGGATACACTTATATAACAAAGAAATTTTATAACATTGAGTTTCTTACCAATCTATTACTTGTTCGAGATGGTTAGGTAGAGATTTGTGCAAGGACAAAACCACACAACAATCTTGTCCTTTATGAAAATCATAAGTAACTGCCAATGACGTCTGAATTCAAAATAACTTCATTGTTATACCTTAAAATGACGGATTATAATTACAAGTCAACAAAGTACACTAACCCAACAACATAAGGGACAAAATTTATTTTTTTTCCTGTTAATTTTAAACAACATTTCCTAAAGTTCACGAAATTTTGCTAGCATTTTCCATTGGTCTTCAAGTTACGAAAGTGATTATCAACCACAATCAAATATGCACTCGAAGATCAAAATAATAAACACACTAAATATTCATGAATTTTAAGATTTGTATATTAAAATATATATAAGCACTAATAAACTACTAAAAATGATTAATCTTCTTAAATTGTCCGATCGAACAATTCAAGATTAAATACATTTAAATTATTAGTATTGTCTCCTTTAAAATTATTTTTAAGAAAATATAATTTCTTTAAAAGAAAAAACTTAGAGACAATGAATAATTTCCATATTCAATCTCAAACGGAAAACTGAGGCTTACTCCATGCAATATTAATCTCAAAAACAAAATAATTATAGACTCATTAAAAATAAATTTTAAAGATAAAAATAGGAACTTGAGAGCGCTAAATGCAAGCAACAACAGAGGAGAATGCAATCTTAGACACTTTTTGGAAAGTTGCACAATTCCAACTCAATGCAATAGTACTTGTACATCAATAACAACAAAAAAACCCTAAATTTTACAAACAATGAATAAAACACCCAAAGAGGACACAAACTCAATCAAAATCGCAAAAAAAAAAAAAAAAAAAAGATTGTTATACTCTCTTAAATGCTAACAACAAGGGAACACAAACCAAAACCAAAACACATAACTAAAAAAAACACTCGCTAGAGACGTTAAGCAGCGGCGAGAACAGAAGCGCTCAACAAGTGAGCAAGTGTGGCAGAAATGGAGGTCGCCTCCCACGCCTGTAGCGACGACAATGATGGAATGCAAGGACGTCTTCAATGGCCACGTATGACGGCGGATGAAGTTGAAGTAGAAGCTATGGTGTTCACGAAGTGAGTTTCGCGAAGGAACGAAGGAGAATGATGGTGGTTCAGTGGTGAACGAAGGCCATGACAATTGTTCAGTGGAGGTTCACAGTGGAGAATGAAGGAGAAAATGCATAAATGAACAGTGTGTGCCTTTGCAACTTTCACGAAAAATTAACCTAGGCAAACCTTTATGCTTCGATTATTAAAAAGCCGAAGCATACAGGGCTTTTGGCAATGGTTTATCAAATAACCGAAGCCTAAAAGGGTGCACCTAGTGACAATTTTTAAAATTTATCCAACTTTTAGACCTAAGTTATATGTGAACCGAAACATATAGTCATTATACCTCGGTTTTGTGGGAACTGAGATCATTTAACATAAAATAATTAAAAAAATAAGTAGCAATTTTGTAAATTTAACGAACTTATAGATCTCGATTCTTATATATCTGAGGCACAAACCCTTTTCTATTTCGGTTTCTATTTTCTTTTAGAAATCGAGGTCTAAACATCTGGGCTCGGGTTAAAAAAATAAAAGTAAAAGAAATTTTGAAAATTTTGAGAGCTATTGAAATTCAATTCTTTATGAACTGAAGTATAAAAACCCTTCAGTTAATTGAGAAACTGAAACATAAAAGTTTACTAAAATTATAAAATTGCCACTATATCATTGTGTCCTTGTATGCATAATTTTCAAAGCATATAACTAGGGATGTCAACGGGACGGGTAGGGTACGGGTAGTAGCTCCCTCGTACCCTACCCGCTGGATAAATATTCGCCCCATACATGTACTCATATCCGTCGGGTATTCGTTATACGGGTACCCGTCTATTTTTTCATATTCGCGAGTATCCACGGGTACCCGCGAGTATTTACAAAATTATTTAAAAAATAAATATTTAATCATAAATTCAAATAAAATAAAATATACCACTGTCATAAATTTTCAATAAAGTTCAAACAAACTCAAGTTCATACAAGTCCAAATAATTATAAAAATAAATATAAAGTGATGCTCAACATAATGGAAATTCTTTAATTAGTGTTTTGATCAACAAGCCCACTTTCTCCGATTGATTCCTGAAAAATAATCAAATAACAAACCTCAAGTGTCACGTGCCAAGTATTCTTATTTTGATTTCATCATTTGGTAACAAGCATACCATAAAAGTCACTGTCTATATAGGGTTTGATCAATGGCGGATCTTCACCAAAATTTTTGGGGGAGCCAAAATAATATACACAAAATTTATATATTTAATATTATTGTGACTAATTCAATACAAATAAATACATAATCTAGTACATTTATAATTATCAAAGAAATTACACATATCTAAAGGAATGTCTATCATTTTTTCATATTTTGAACTTATGGTAATTAAATTATAATTAAATTTTTTAGTTAACTTTTTTTTTTATGTAGATAACCATATTATCTGCAAAATATTCATCTTCCGTTTTATTAACATGCATTTGATTAAAAAATATTCACAAGCTTTCATTTTATTGTTATGCGATAAATAACCATATTATCATATTTTCATCTTCATCGGTAGTTTCTCTATCAATTTTAAAAAATAAATTTATTCTTTTGTTTTTCATTAATATACCTATTTAAAAAATAAGTTTAAGACTAAAAAATAATTTATCATAATCTAATCAAAAGTTGAGAGACATAATTACTAAAAAAAACTATGATAATCAAGTTACAATTAAAAATCGACTGTGAAAAATCACATAGTACATTGTTTCTTCTTCTATATTAATAAAAAAAAGAATATACAAAAGGGTCATGAGATAAAAAATAATGTTAAATGTTAAACAAATAGTTCACTATCAAGTGAGACAAGAGAAAGTTGTCTTATTTATTTATTTAATAATGAAAGAGAAAATATGAATAAATGAGTATAGAAATATTGAGTTTATGTCTAACATTTTTTTAATAACAAAAGAAAATAAATAAGCATGAAAGAAGAATACAACATATGAAAAACTCAAAAGACAATGGAAGAGAAAATAAAAAATACCTTAACAATTTTGTTTCTTTATATATTTAATTATTTATTATTGTACTTTATAAAATGAATAAAAATATAATTAATTTAATTTTTATTAATTTTGAATATAATATTATTTAATTTTAAAAATATACAAATAATTTTAAAAATTTACATAATTTTAAAAAAGTATAAAATAATGGAAAAAAATAAAAAAAAAAATTGGGGGAGGGGGGGCCGTGGCCCCTGCCTGCCCCTTACATCCTCCGCCTCTGGGTTTGATGTATATGCCCAATTTCAAATAAGGGAAAGAGAAGAATGTCAAGGGGTGTACTTGGAAGAAGATAACATACCAATATTTGAAGCTGGAAGAATGAAGACAAAAGACAAAAGACAAGATGTATAACTTAGAAAAAATTAGGTAAGAATATTTTTTACTAATATATATATATATATATATATATATATATATATATATGTATGTGTGTTTTTGTGAATTAAAGTTTAACGGGTACAGGTATCCACGGGTACGGATACTATGATACCCGTACTTGCATCGTTAACATGCGGGTATCAAAATTATCCATACTCGCGAGTAGCAGGTATCCATTTTTAATATTCGTTTCCTACCCATTACAGATTTTATCCGCGGATACGAATATTTTTGACATCCCTACATATAATGCAATTATGAAACGTAAATCTGCGCTAATGAAACCAAAAACAAAAGGTTATGAGTGAATGGAGAAAAGGTATAAAAATGGAATACTTTTCTTTGTGCTTGTTACAACAAAAAAAGAAGCTAAACCTATCTTAAATTAGTTTAGGTTACAAAAGGTGGAAAAAACGGAAAAAAAATCATAAACAACGAGATTTATGGTAAAACAGAAATCCTAAAACTCTTTAGATCACAATATTCACTATAATAAGTGCCTATTCTCATATATCCGCTTTAGGAAATGTTGCCTATATCTTTCATCTTCAACAAGAATAGGTAAAGAAAAACAAATACAAGCTTAGTGAAATATTTGAATTATAATATTATTTAATATTTTTATTCTGTTTTGCTCATTTCTAATCTTTTTTTTATATGTTCAAAACAAGTAGGTTCCGTGTAGGCCAGAATTTGGTCGCTGGACCCGAATTTTGAATGTTTTAGATGTTGTCGGTCACGGGAAAATTAGTTAGAATGATATTTTTGGGACCAAGTTTTCCTAAAAAAAGAAACAGAAAATTGTAGAAAATATAGATGTTATTAATTAATAAATTAAAAAACCAATGTCTTATAAGTATGAATCATGATTATTTACTACACCAAGAAAAACAAAAATTAGTGCATTATAACTGTAACATTCCAATTTCAGCAGCTTAAAACTAATAAAAATAGGAAGTTTCATCATAGTTCCAAAATAGATAATTTAGTATACTCAATATATTAATACAGTCTTACAAAAGGTGTGACTATAAAAATATATCACTTATACACTTAAACTAAACTAATAAACTTTGTACTACCGACCACTGCTAAAGCTCCCACTGGAAACCTCCTCTTCAACACTAACACGATGGCTCTTCATCCTCCAGAAGTGCCTTTAACACTGCAACCATATCTGCTCCCACCGAATAGGTGATCATCACAAAAGGAAACATACAACACAAGACAGGAACACAAAAAGCAAGGGTAAGCTAATCTGATTAAGGAATCATGTAGTTCAATTATAAACAGAAACCATGCAATCTTTCTCATTATCACCAGAATCATATAGACCACCACAACACATACACATGACTCTAGACTCAATATCCGGATTATGTAAGCGACATCGGATCTCTTGGTGGCTTGCACCTGCGACGGTTCCCAAACTCTGCAGAGTTTGGACACAAGGGGTTATCACCCAACCACTCCCAGGGTAAGTCCCATC
>Ga0214544_1001568_pt1 | contig 47756 bp, 21 predicted proteins | sample CNSS3metaG_FD_160074 | JGI IMG/M metagenome (GOLD analysis project Ga0214544, IMG submission 160074) | Root nodule microbial communities from cowpea collected in UCLA plant growth center, Los Angeles, California, USA - CNSS3 | ecosystem: Host-associated > Plants > Roots > Nodule | place: USA...
TATATATATATATATATACTTCGTTCTTTTTTTATAATTTTACACTTTCTTTTTTTCTTTTCTATTTATGCAAAAAAATATTGTGATTAATTAAAGATAGTTGAATTTAAAAATCTTAAACTCAAAATAGTTTTTCTTAACAAATTTTTAAGAATCAATAGTCAAGATAGAACTTTCTATTTATATATTATACATCTTATTATCATTTTTAAGTAATATGAGAATTTTAACTCACTTTGTATTCATAAAGGACTCTTTAGTCATCTAATTTATAAAACAATTCCATCAATGCAAAATATAGGTATCATTATTACAAAATCAAATAGAAATATATATATTCTCACATTGTCTTTGGTTATGACAAACAAAAATAGTTACACTTAAATCATTGACCGGATAAAACACTTGATCACATAAATCCACAAACATTGTTCAAATTATTTTATCATATTGTTAAATATGTCACATGTCTTAAATTGGAATTGAAATCAACCTTCTCTTAACCTAAAGGGCTAGTCGATAAACTGGTCTAGCGAGTAAATGCTTCTTTCTTGGTGTGGTGAGTCCAAATATCTCTTCCATGTCTAACTCATCACAAGACATGCCCAATGGAAGCTCCCAATCAAAACAATGCACCAATTCAGCCAAAACAAGACTAACAGTGGTCAAACCCAAATGAATCCCAGGGCATCCTCTTCGACCCGACCCAAATGGTAAAATCCGAAAGTCCTTTCCACGAACGTCTATGTTATTATTCTCAAACCTTGTAGGATCGAAAATCTCTGCCTTGTCCCAAACTTTAGGATCTCGCCCTATAGCCCAAGCATTTATTATAACCCTTGATTTTTTCTTTATGAAATAACCATCAATAGTGATATCTTCTCTACATTCGCGAGGTAGTAACAAAGGTGCAACTGGGTGTAACCTTAGCGTTTCCTTCACCACCATGTTCAAATAGGATAACTTTTCCAAGTCATTTTCCTCCACGTTTCTTTTCATTCCGACCACATGTTGTAGCTCTTGCTGAAGTCTCTTCATGACAGTTGGATGCCTCAAGAGTTGTGACATGGCCCACTCTACTGTAGTGGAAGAGGTGTCAAATGCTGCAGTGATCATATCTAATATGATACCTTTCACGTTTGTTCTATCAATGGCATGTTGGTGATTTTGAAGATCATTGGGTTGGTGCATGAGTGACAGCAAAATGTCCACAAAGTCCATGTTGCGGTTTTTGTCTTTGTCATATGGATTACTCTCGTGTTCTTGGATTATCTTCTCCAAAAACTCGTCGAATAACTTGGTTGATTTCTTTAATCTTCTGGTTAATCCCTGCAGAATGGTTGCATTGTATAAGTATTCTTTTACATGTAATAAATGTTTACATTAATTTTCATTCAACGATTTTATTTATTATTTTGTTATAAATACGAGTTGTTTTTAAATAGTTATACTAACCTAACAATGAATTGTAGATTGTGTGAAAAAATATTTCTCATATTTGTGTGAATATTTTTTTTTGTCTGGATATGACCAATAAACTCTGTTATTTATGGAGTTAGATAATTTTATTCAGTGACCGCAAATATGTCAAAAGTTGGACTACCATTAAGAAGTGGTGTATAATATTTTTTATATTTTAAAACAAATGTATTTTGTTTCATAAAAGTATTTTTGTTATTATTGATTGGTGGGACACAGACAAATTATACAAAACAAAAATAAGGCTTAACTTTCTCTTTTGTTGTCGAAGGATAATAAATGAATGAAAATTACAATAAAGAAAAAGTAGATATTTATGTATTTATTGTGGATGTAAACAATTGGTGAAGGACATCATCATCTGTATCCACAGAAAACAAAACTATTCATGAATTATGGTTTCCTGCTACTAAATACATAACTTCCTGTATAAACAAAAGCATTTGTATTTTTTACTTAAAAAATATTATGAAAATAGATAGATTTTAAAATATGAAAATAGATATATGTGATTGAATTTGATATACCTGAGGATCAAACACCCCAAGCCAGGGCATGTAATCTGCAAGATTGAAAGCTCCAACCAAGTTCATCACCTCGTAAATCAGCCATTTTAAGTCAAATCGATCGTCTTTGTTACGTCCCAACACCATTTTGAACACGATGTTCTCCATAAGCTCTCCCAGCAACTGACTCAGATCCACAACTTCACCTGATTCTGCAGAATTTTTCAGCGACTTCATCAACACTCCCAACTCCTCTCTCCTCAGAGGAGCAAACATTTCGACCTTTGAGGCACTCAGAAGCTGCAGAGTGCATACTTTCCTGGCGTTGCGCCAGTATGCACTGTACTCAGAAAAAGCCAAACCCTTGCTGCCATGACAAAGAAAGTCTGTGGCTTGGATTTTGGGTCTGCTGGCAAAAACAGTGTCATGGGTTTTGAGGAACAGTTCTGCAGTTTGTGGGGAAGAAACAACTATGGCTGGGACCTGCCCTAGCTTTAAGGACATTATGGGACCATATTTTGTGGCAAGAGATTGAAGGCTCCGATGTGGGAGTTTTCCTAGCATGTGAAGGTTACCAATAATTGGCAAGGGTTTGGGACCTGGTGCAGCTCTTCCATGATGTTTGTTTTGAAACACAAAAACAATGAATGAGAGTGTGATGAAGATGATAGCTAGTGCTTGAAACAACATTTTTGAATCTTATGAGAAGTAAGATATGAATATAGGGTATTTATAGACCACACTGGTATTTGTGGTGAAGGAAATTGATTTTTTGAAATATTTTTTTATTAGAACTTGACGCGATTTTTTTTTAGGTAATTTTTTGTTTTTTCATATTTTAAAATAATTTAAAAGAGATATTATAAAAAAAATTATCAAATTTTTGAACAAAAGAAACTAAACAAAAATGTCAGGGAATTTTTTATTTTATTAAGGTATGTAACTCCTTTGCACGAGTAAGTAAGAAAGATACACAAGAAACAGCTACAAGTCAGGATAAATAATTTCACTCGTACAGGCGTACGTGCACGTGCATCTAAATTTATTGTCGTATAAATTTTTTTTTATTCAAATAATCAAAACAAAATGAATACAACATTATTAAAATGTTAATATAAAAAAAGACACATCTTTTAATCTACAACAAATATGTATATAAAATAAATATATAAGCACTCATCATCATCAGTTGTGGATTTAATTTAAAAAAATTTAAACATTGTTTATACTCATTTCTGATCAAGTTTTTTTTGTAATATTTAAACTAATTTAAATGATAATTAATATTTATTTGTTATTTCTAGTCTTTTTCACCATCCAACTTTCCCAAAACACAAGTTTTGCACGATATATATGATGTTCTGAAGATACTGTTGATGAAACAAATCAAGAGGAAGATGATTGGTTCTGAATATATGTTTATTGGTGTTTACTGTAAGTCCTTATCCACCACAAAAAAATTGGTAGACATAAATGCTAATATAACTGCAAGCATAAGAGGTCATTTCTGGCACTCAACTTTCATATAAATATCTTACAAATTTCAAAATCTTTTTATATCAAAAAATTATTATCTAAAAGTTTTAAAAAATATTTTTATCTTTTCTATAAAATATGTTACATACATTTATATTCTTTTAATTTATATATTTAATTATTTTAACTGTAACGGAATCAATACCTATTAATTATTTTTTTAATCACTATCTTAGCATTCTATTTTATTTATTTAATTATTTAAGGAATTGGTTTCCTTTTATCTTTGTTGGCCCTAACCCTGTGAAAGTCCACCTTGGCTGGGTCCAAGTGTTTTCGATTTTGGCACTAAACGACGTCGGAAAAGGCGTGCCTACTTTTACCTTTTAGAGCCGGACACAATAATGTAAGATTGAAAAAAAAAATTGAGTTTGGATACTTCTTATTAATTTGGAGTGACTTTAAAATAAAATATCTTAAGCCAAACACACCACATATATACATAAACTCAAACTGAGTAAAAAATAAATAGTAAAAAGTAAACTTTCTATGATCACAGTTATATTCTGATAGAACTTTGTGCTTTAGGTCAAGATTATTCTAGTATCTTGTGATCTTAAAAAAGATAAATAAATAAATTGGAAATTAAGAAAAAGTAGAGTAAAATAAATATGATTCTAAAGAAACAATATTTTTGTAAAATAAAACTCGATTAATTAATTATAAATATTTATAATTTGACTTTTTAATATAAAATTATTGATATAATTTGATCCATTGTGTAACAATTTTTATTTATTCAAATATAAATGTAAATGAAAATAAAAATAATATAAGTTGATGAAAAATATCAAACTTGTAGTATTTTGTAAGGATAATAATTAATTTAGAAAAATCTTAAGTTGAAAAATGAAACTAATAATTTATTTCATAAATATTAAATTATAAATACATACTAATTCTACTTTAATTAATGTAGCTACGAATCTAACCTCACACAGCTGTTATTAATATTATTGATTACGTGGCAAACTTTGAGAGGATGTTAATTAATGTAGCTATTTTACTCTTTTTGTGATGTGAAGTTGATTATAACGTTATTTGGAATCACGTTTAACATAATATCCACGACCAAACACAATAAATATCCACGACCAAACACAAGACTATTTATTCTTTATTATGAAAAGTCGCGGTGTATACTTATTTTAAGTGAATAAATAGTCCATCTTCACCATTGTTTTCAAAAAAATTTTATTGATATATATTATAATAATAGTTTTGAGATTTAAATTATTAACATTTTAAAATAGATAGTATATTATACATAAATATATTTAAGAGGTGCTAGGATTCCAAACAAAGCCGAAATAAAACATGGATATCTTCATAGATACTTGCAAATGATAAACATAGGTATTTTACTATATGCTTGCAAGGGTTTAAACAGTTATTATTATTAATTGATTATGTTATGTTTGATTTTTATCGTGTTTGGTAAGATTAATAAATTAGCTATCAATTTATAACCTTTAGTTTATTTATTTATTTATATTTTAATATATTCTTGTGATATCTATACTTTTTTTAATACTAGTTATTTTAGTTTTATAACAAAATTTAATTATTGAATAATTATTTAAAGTTACATGAAAATTACATACTTAAAAATTATAAGTAACAAAACTTAATTAAAGTTTAAATCTCACTTATTTTTAATTATTTTTAATCGCGAGTTAGGTAAAAAAACCAATTGAGTAAATTTTTTTACATTTTTAATTAAATTTGTATGGTTATATTTTTTCATTAATTTGAATGATATGACTATTATTTAAAATAAAACATTTTTCAAATAAAGAAAAACCAACATAACTTTTCCTAAAAACATATAAGTACTAAAAAAGTTAATTATTTTAAAAATTTTAAAATTATAATTACATAATAATATGTTTTTATTAACCATGATTTCTTAGTTTCTAGATGGGTATGAAATCAGATTTATAATTCTTTATGGTTATGACCAAAACAACAGCAAATAGATTATACTTTTAATAGAGTGTGTTTGGGTAACTGGATTTAGTTTTAATAGCCTTTTCTTAGTTAATTCATAGTGATTTTTTAATTTTTTTAATTCAGATCTTATTTTACTTAAAAAGATTAATGTGATTTATAAGTTAAATTGACGTTGATTTAGCTCAAAAGTGATTATATCTTAATAATTTTATTTTTATTTTATTTTATAATTTTTTTTACTCACATGTTTCCACACTTTCGAAGCTGACATGACGATATAGTGAGTAAAAATAGAAAGAGTTAGAGAGTCGAAAAAATCAATTTTAAAATGGTGCAAACATCAATTTTATAAAAAAAAAAAAAACAATTAATTTTAAATAAAATAAAACCTAAATTAAAAATAAAATAAAAAATTAATATATCACATTAAATAAATCCCCAGAGAGAAGGAAAATATTATACGAAGTTTCACGGCATCTTCAGCCTTTTGATGTGAAAGTGCATCGGAATACAATAATCGTAACAACAGCAAATAGCATGTTTAGATCGACAATCCACATGTGTTTTGTCCACTTTTCTTTCTTTCTATTATTTTTTTTTCTTGTATTGAGAATATACAACATGAAAAAAAATTAATTAATGGCTCTATGATTAACTTCTTCTTTTTTTGTTTTCTACATGTGATGTGCTGAATTTCACCTAACATTTGAAAGTTTTGAAAATAGTATTGAATTTCACCTAACATTTGAAAGTTTTAAAAATAGGATATCAATTCACTTCAATCTATATGTTTGCTTTCTATTAAGGCTTTATTTTGTAGTTGCTTTCTTTGTTTTTTTTTTATTATTTAGGTATACTGTTTCTTTTTTAATTATGTCCTGTGCACGTTTTATTAGGTTAATTGTTAATTTTTATTAGATTATTATTACAAAATTGAATATATAGGATATTATAATATATTGAAATAATGATGTATTTAATATCTTTTAATATGATATTCAAATATAAAATAATATTATTAATATATCTATATACAAAAGAATTTTATTAATATTATTACTTCCAACTTTTTATTTTTCAAATTATTTTTTTATTAATAAATTATATATATATATATATATATATATATATATATATATATTAAAGTCATTATTATGGTAGTTCATAGAAGTTAGGATACTCATCAAAACTATTTTTACTATTTTTTTTTTCAGCTAAAGGATGGGTGATGGACCAAAATCAAACAAACTAACCCATTTTACCACTTGATACCACAAATAAATCTTTAAATATTTGAATATCACTAATTTCCTTTTAAAAAAAAATCATAGACAAGAAATACAATACACACTTCTAACAAAAACACATTAACAATTTTTAAGTTTAGTTAATTAAGTATAAAAACATTTTAAAAAAACATGAATAGATATTTAAGCTTGGTTAAGTAAAAGTACTTTTCCTACTAAAATTCAAAATATAATAATAGTGATAAATTTTGAATCATAACTAGATATACTAAACATGTGTAGATGTGTTTATTTTTTTTAACTTTTATTCTAATTTATTATCTTTAAAAACCACATAGCAAGATAACATAGATGAACAGTCTGCAATAAATTTCCTTACCATGGTACATGTCAAGCCATAAGTTCCAATAAATTTATCTGAAGAATATATATATATATATATATATATATATATATATATATATATATATATATATATATATATATATATATAAGAAAACACCCTAATAAGGATGTAATAAAATTTCTCATAGCTCATGCATATAGGTAATCTATGAAAAGAATATAGTATCTTCTTAGGAAGCTTGAGATGGTTGAATCAAGACTAGGATTTGCTGGATGTCGAATCTGATTAAAGACTATCAAATTCTAAATAAAAATTACACAAATGTCTATGTGTTGCCATGTTCAACCAAACATTTCACACCAATGTTTCAGAAATAATTGTTCAAAACATAAAACACCACCTCCTCAAATTACACGTGTAGTTCCGGATAATCAATTCACATAATTCTTACAACAATGCTATCCTAGAACTCAAAGGTCTGCATCAATGAGTTTTAGGCCTTTTCGTCTGGCCTCCTTGAGGTCGAAATGCTGCACAGATCTTCTTCCAACAACGGACGGCAACTATAGAGGGTATTACAATCCAAGATGCATTTGCTCCGATATAATATGCATAATAGTAAAATGTGTTGCTAGAAAAATTATCACCTTCCAAAATAGCTGTGATATAATAGACAGCAGTTCCATATAATTGACCCAGAGAAATGGCAAACTGAAGAATATAGCTATATGACTTTCCTGTAGCTATTGCATATCTGTCATCACATACAAACAATGGGAAATGAAAAACAAGAGCAGATAAGATATTCAATCCAATGTTAAACTCACCACAGCAACAAGAGTTTGTTTATTAAAAGTTATTGAAAACATAAATCAGTCAATAGTCAATTAGGTAATGAGAATTCCAACAGTGTCACAACTATAGTTATCTTATTACAGTCTTTTGTTCTTTAAGTTCAACTTACACTGCTAGGAGGCTAGCTGGACCCTCCAAAACAGCTGTTATTCCTTCAACAGTAACCACCCCTGCATCCCTTCCTGCATACCTTGAATCCCCTTTGCTATATTCCTTCCCTGTTCATTCAAAAACTTTCATCAGCTAAAAGAATGCAAATACCTTGAAGGGAAATCCAAATTTCAATGTCTATACATTTCTGCTAAATGCTAAAGAAACTTACAAACTTCAGCCAGGTAGAAGCCACTCTTATCCTTGAAGAACTCAGGTGAGAAAACAAAATAACCCTCAAGAATCATGTGTGTAAGGCCTGTGAAGGCCCACCAGCACATCAGCACCCTGTCAACTTTGCTTTTCTTAAAACCTCCTGAACAAAATACAAAATCATCAAAATACAAACAGAAAACCTACTATCACCATTCCCACAATTTGATCACAGAAATTCAAATAACAATCATATTGGAAAGCACGGACATCCTAAACATACCACTCATATCAATTTCACTCTCTAATACATTATACTCTCAAATGTCCTTGTTGGTCAGGACAAAACTTAGATGCAACTTTTTAACTGCATCTGGTACTGTTCTCTCCAAATGCATGACAAATCTGTATTACTTGGATTACTCAGATAAAACTTTTGTTGTAAATCTTCATCAAAATCACATATAATTTTGTTCTACTACACAGTTAGTCATCATGCAGGTGGGTTTGACAATCAAGGACTATAAATAGTTTCAGAGACAATACACGGTTAACTGGAAACAACTGCTTTTGGATTGTATTATACTGACATATTATTAAACAATAAATCAGATGCATAGCAATGCAAATCAAGATTGGAAAACAAAAAAGAAAACAGATCTATTCAAATGTTTCACAGATTTGGAAGACACTGCACATTTGTAACCTAGAGAAACAATGTTTGACAGATGCAAATAGATTGGAAGACACTGCACAGATGAACAAATGTTTGACAGATGCAAATCAAGATTGGAAGACAATGCACAGAGAAGCAAATGTTGGATTTGACATATGCAAATCAAGATTGGAAGTCACTGCACATAGAAGCAAATGTTTGACAGATGCAAATCAAGACTGGAAGACACTACACTGAGAAGCAGATGTTTGAAAGATGCAAATTAAGATTTGGAAGACACAAGCAAAATGTTTTACAGAAACAAATCAAAATTGGAAGATACAGCAATGCTAACATAGAAGCAAATGTTTGACATATTGTTTTAATCCTGGATACTTACGATCAAAAAGAGGATAAAAAAGCAGTCTTTTCATTTCAATCACACATATTGCAGCACTTGAAACATGTGAAACATCTAACCAGCAGTCTCTCAGTAACATTCAAAATCAAATTTTGAAAAGCACCCAACACTCAATACTCCAACTTTAGCGGAAATGAAAAGTTTCGAACAAAGGGTTTTTAATTTTAAAAAAATTGTGACCAATTAAAGTCACAAAAACCTCACCATACACATACCCTAGACGCAGCTTTAAAATCTGTCAAGAAACACAATTGAAATAACATTGTGGGTTTTGAAAAGCAGAGAAGAAAGAGTGGAAACCTGAGAAAACCCAGATGAGAGAGACGATGAGCAACGAGGAGAAGGCGAAGACGACGAGGATGTTGGACATGGAAAGTAAGCAGGGAGAGTAATCGGGTAGGTGCAAATCGAGTGGGACATAGGGGTGAACCTTCGAGACTAGGGATGGATCCATCGTCGTCTTCTTCTTCTGCTTCTCCTGGCGTCGCAATGGGTATAGAGACTGCCTAGTGTTGACTGATGAGTTGGACAGAGGGAGTGTGAAAGGAGATAAGGGATGCGACACAATACTTCCTTCATCTTACGTTAATTCAATATTACATTAGTATTTGGAATTTTCGATGATATATTATAGATATTTTTAAATAAATTAATTATGTTGAATTGAATCAATATTTTTACTAATAGTATTTTTAAAATTATTTAGAGTTTTTTATGATAAGTGAAAATAGAAGCAGATTATGTATATATGAATGAAGAACTATTCATTTATTTCAAAATAACTAAAATGAATTACTCTTGATGTTAACATTTTATTTTACAGTTTAGAATTAACTATGTTTTTTATTTTTAAATTTGAATGCGAAAATATAATTCATTTCTGTCCCAAATTTTTGATACATTTTTTATCTCAGGTTTTAAAACTAAATAATTATAATTATTTTAATCAAGTGGTATTGAATTTTTTTACTTCAAGATAATTATGATTATTTTAATCGAATGGTATTGAGCTTTTGTTTAGTTCAAGGTCTACATTTGAATTGGATTATATATATCAAGTTGTTTAAATAACTCAAATATTGATGTTCACTTAAAAATATTTAACATAATTAAATTTTTTTTGACTAAATTTATTTATTTTTAACATTTAAGGGGATCAAAGTTTAAAATAAAAATGAATTTTGGTTTCACGTTAAAGTCTAATAAATAAAAATACATTTAATGTTGTATTCTTATAACGTTTCAATGAATTTTATAAGGTCACATTAATAATATTTTTATATAAAAAGAATAATTTATATACTTCAAAAAAAATCTTTCTTTTTCATAATAATAATAATAAAAGTAAATAATGAAATTAATTTAATTGATATATAAACTCTTTTTTTTCTTATCGAGTATTGGGATAACATTATTTTTTATTTAGTTCCTCTCTTGAAAAAAAAAACAAAGTAAAAATTGATATGTTTAGATAACTATTTTTAAAATCGAGATATTTGAGATATATACTTATATACTTATGCAAGGAATAATTTTTTTATGTAAAGAATTCATAATTGAGTATAATTTTTAAGAAAGAAGTATACTCATCAATTAAAACAATTTATTTTATTATTAATTTAACAACAGTTATATTTTGACAATGAAAAAGATGGAAAGATTGTTTCAATAAGTTGTATACAATAATAAAGATGATAGAGAATTGTGATATTTAATAAGATACAATTCATGAGAGGGAGAGAGAAAGAGACATTGTTGTTTTGATATGAAATATTATTGATGTGTATATATGATCATTAATAAGATGGAATATTGAGATTAAGAATAATTACTTTTGTAATAAATGAATCCTACTCATATTTTAGAGAATGAAATTATTAAAATTAGCCAATTAGTTTATCCTATATGCTATAAGTTAACATCTTAAATGGGATGAATTGGAAAATATGTTGATTAGGTAAAAAATGAATAAAAAAATTAATCACATTTATGATAGTAATTGAATTACTAAAAATGAGATGATTTCAAATTTAACATCAAAGTTAAAATGTGAAAATTTTTATATCAAATATATGTCTATTTTCCTTAAAAGGTTTGAGAGATATTAACTTGAAATTGTATAATTTGTTACGATTAATTAAATTATTTAAAATAAATAATGTTAAGTTTCACTTAAAAATAAAATTTTGAAAATATTAATATTTTGAAATTCATGTCTTTCATTTATAAGTTGTCGAGAACTTTATATTATTGTAATTTTTCGTTATTTCTCTTTTGATATTAGTTAGAATCATTTACGAGAGACTATTTTTTTATTTTTTTGTCTAGAAATTACTTCTTCTTTCTTTTCTAGTATCAACTCAAAAAAGTAAAACAGAAAAATTAATTAGATGTAATGCGTCTCCCTTTGCTGTACCCAAATATATTGTTTACCGGATCATGGGTTTTTCGTAGAGTTAAACATTTAATTATGTTAATTTTACTATTTTCTTGTGATTGAAATGGTTAACTTTATATAAATTAATGTCCAAGTAATGTTTCCGTATAAATTTATTCTTTATTATAAATTAAAACAGTTACCATTTCTCAATTATGTTTTGAAAAAAATACAAAAAATAACAATTAAACGATAGTAAACAATTCAAACATTAAATCCATAATGCAACAATAAAGAAATAATCTGAAGAAGTTAAATAAATTGTTAAAAAAAAAAAGTGTACATTAAGATTTCATTTTAATGAGTAAGAGAATAAAACACAAGTTTGATTTAGGTAAGTTATTTTAAAATGTTAATACAATGATTTAGTAAAACAAACTAAAATTTATTAAAATACCTTGTCAAATTCGGATAAACTAATTCCATCAACAATTTGGATTAAATGTTTTGTCAAACTTAATCTACAATTCGTATAATTATTTATACAATTGAAGTAAAAGTCAATTCCAATATCATATTGACCATTTTCTTTTTTTCTTCATTGGAGTTGATAACGGAACCAGTTTACTTACCAGACTTTGAATATTACCTGTACCAATGTTTTTGTTTATCGATAAATTCACGATTACTTATCTAATAAAACTATGAATTAAATATTAATATAGCTTTTTGTGTAAAATTCTCTTGGCAATTCTTTTATTCTTTTTCCATTTCCCAACACAACAATCAACGGTTTTACGCTTCAAAATTAGAAAATAAATCCTAATTTTTTTATTTTGTAAAAAAATTTAATATCTCAAATTCATTTTTAAAGGCTGGGAACAGTTTTGAAAAAAAAATTATAATCCTCAAATATTTTACTTATTACTAAAAAAACACTTTTAATTTATTTTAAGTTCACCTCAAACTTTAGGAATTCTAGATTTAACTAATTAAGTCATAAAAGTTTGTCCTAAAATAAATAAACAGACAAATTAACAAATACCCAAAAATTGAGCGGCGCGGGGGCCCAAAGCCCAGAGTACCGACTCGGCCCAACGATTACAAGGAAGAACCTGTCTCCTTCAAAATTGAACCTGTAAATGTAAAAATTACTCATGGATAATGAAAAAAATTGATAACAATGATACAAATTAATTATTAACCCAGCTAAATCACTGGTTATTGACCAAACAAAACATGAATAAAAGGTATTAAGCTTAAGCTAATATCACTTAATTTAATTAACTTTGCAACACATTCAGATCCGTTTTTCTGATTCCACATTACTCAGCACATAAGAGTTTTCCGGTTAGGCGAATACAAAACCCGAAACCGAGACACGAAAAAGAGAAGAAGAAACTATAACACAATTTCTTCAACCAATTCAGACACTGCACCACAAAATGGAGGCTCCATTAGGTGGATCCGGATCCGGACCCGAGAGGGACAAATCCACCGCTCCTCCATCCTCTTCTCCGATCTCCGTCGTCTCCGCCTTCTGGAAAGGTATCATCGAAACTTCACTTCCACGTTTCGCTGATTCTTCTCATTTCGCTCTTTCCAGTTTCCCATTGATATTCATAGCTTTCTTCTTAGTCTGTGTTTCTGTGTGCGGCAATTGACTTGGCTGTCTCTAATCTATGATGCGTTGCCGCATTGTTTCAATTACTATTGTTTCGGGACTTTATTTTTCTTCTTTTCAGATTTTGAGTTGGAGAAGGAGAAAACAGTATTGGATGAGCAAGGGCTTCGAATTGCGGAGAATCAGGAGAACAGTCAGAAAAATCGACGCAAGCTTGCAGAGAACACTAGAGGTATGAGCAGTTAGTGTTTTCGTTTCTGTTTCCGAATTGTGCTAGAAACGTATTTAGTAGAATTATTATTGATCTTTGTTACGAAATCAGCATTTGATTTAAGCTTCAAAGTTCACAGTTCACCTTGGATAATGTATATTTACATCTTCGGGCATGTTTTCACTAAAATTGGAACAACGGAAGGAGCACTGCTGCACTCTGCTTTTTCATGCTCTGTTTTTTTTTTTTTTCTTTGTCGTTTGTTGAGAAACTACATATTATACTTCTTACAGATTTCAAAAAGGCTTCCCCGGAGGATAAGTTAAGTTTGTTCAGTTCCTTGCTTAAGGGGTACCAGGAAGAGGTTGATAATCTTACTAAGAGAGCCAAGTTTGGAGAAAATGCTTTTCTCAACATCTATCAAAAGCTCTATGAAGCTCCCGATCCTTATCCAGCTCTTGTATCGATTGCTGTGAGTTCTAGGATTTAGCTTACGTTCCTCGTTCTTTTTATTTTTTATTGTGTTCGTATGTGAAAGAACTTGTGTAGTATTACTGGATGAATTGCATATACATTCTTGAGTTAGTTATGTATAATGAGTGTATGATTCTCTGATATAGAGATACTGATGTAATAATGCTTTTTTTAACAATGAGCACTGGTCCTTCCATCTTGGAATGCATGCAACTTTAGCGGTGTTTCCTTGCCATCAAATCTATGCTGAGACAATATTCTGTTTCCAGTATATCTTTTTTGTTCAGCTCATTATTGCTTTAATTAACGCATTATCATATTTTGACTTTCAGAGAGTTTGGCAACCATACTTTCTTAGTTTGTATATTTAAAGATTATCAACTTAGGCCTCCGTCATTAATTTATTATGCAATAACAGATCCATTTTTATTGCTTGCTAACTTGTAGGTACAATGCTTTTGTGCATTGGCACTTATGTTTTATGTGTGAAGGATGTGCATGTTTACGTATGCTTGTTCATGTTCTGATATGTTTTCATTGTACAGGAGCAAGATCTCAAGTTATCTGAACTTGAATCTGAAAACCGGAAAATGAAAGTGGAGCTTGAGGAGTTCAGAACAGAGGCAACTCACTTGAAAAATCAGCAGGCTACAATACGAAGACTTGAGGAGAGAAATAGGCAATTAGAGCAACAGGTTATTAATGCTTCTGATACTGTTGTATATGGTTACGTAATGTAGCAGTTCCTTTCATTTCTAGAGGAGAACAACTGTTGATGCTTTTATTTGTTGCCTCCTGTTCCCAATCTTGTATCAACTGGTGTGTTTTTCAGGATCCTATTTGACCGCCTGTTTTCATTTCTGTTATGAAACAATTCTCCCAAAAGCTTTTAGGTGAAAGCACAACAATGGTTTTTAATATATTAAATCTCTAAATCCTAATCCTTTATCCATGTTCCTTGTCTAATTTAATTTCTTAATAATATAAGGATGAATAAACTAAGGGGTACAGTAACTACAGGTATAGTATTGACTAAAGATTGCTTTACATGTGTTTTATCTAATACTGTATCCTACAACTTTCCTTAAATCTATTGGAAAAGGGGCAAAGTAGGACTTACCAAGTTGCTGATTTTGTACCCTATTTTTCAGTAAAAAGATTTCTCATGAATTTTGCATATATGGTGCAAACAAGTGAATTTGGGATGCATTTGCATGTTTCACGCCGGTTTATTATCTTAACATAACTGAATTCAACTCCCTACCATCAAATTGATAAAGTTCCTTTCAATCTGTTTTGGAGTGCTCTAGATCCCCAATATCTTTAAATTTCAATTACAAATTAAACCTAGTTTTCTTTCATGATTTTTAATTAGTCATTTGAATTTATGTGTATTAGATGGAAGAGAAAGTGAAAGAAATTGTGGAGATTAAACAACGGAGTCTGGCCGAAGAAAACCAGAAAACACTGGAAGTTCTGAAAGAAAGGTATCCTACAATCTTTTCTGCTATGGAGAATTGTTTGTTTGTTCAGTTTAGTACATGCAACAATTGCATTACGGGACCATTGAAAGAAGAGAGGGGAGGTATGGGATCGCACCATGTGTGAGCCAAATAAACACTGGCTCCAAGTACTACTTGTACACATGGCAAGGTGGGAGGAAGAAACAAAATTTGTTAATCGTGTGAAGTATAAGAAGGTCTGACAGGGAAAAGGAGGGGCAAAGAAGGACCTATTGTGACATTGGATGGATGTTAAGGTCTCTTGCATGACCTTGACTTTCTTTTTTTATTCCTTTCTGTGTGTACGTTTTCGTTAGCTTTCAGTTTTCTGTGAGTGAGGGAGAGTCCATGTTTTGTAAGTTCTGTTTATGCTATTTGGAATTATTCCTCTCTTTCTACATTCAAATATGAAATACCTAGGTTCCCATTAGTTTGTCCCTCTTGTTCTGTACAGACTGACTATTACTACTGTATCAGAAGTGTCCTCTGCTTTGATTACCTAGTATGATGATCTCTTTTTTTATGCAGGGAACAAGCACTACAAGACCAGTTGCAGCATGCCAAAGACAGTGTTTCTAATATGCAGAAATTGCATGAAATTGCTCAAAACCAGTTGTTTGAACTCCGTGCCCAATCTGGTAATCTAATAGTTTTCACTGCAATTTTAGTTGTATACTTCACTGGAATCTGTAACATTTGTTCTTTCATTACTTTATAATCTGCGGATTAAGAGTTAAGACCGTGATTCTCCTGATATTATCTAATATTAAGACCATGATTCTCCTGTGTTCTTGAAAACTACAGAGGAAGAGAGGGCAGCTAAGCAATCGGAGGTTACAATTCTAATGGATGAAGTGGAGCGTGCACAAACAACGCTTCTTAGTTTAGAAAGAGAGAAGGTGAAATTTACCATCTTTTATTTCGATAATTTGATTGTGAAGTATGATTTTTTGTATATGTGTTTACCTGTTTGATAAACTTTTTTTCAAATTTTGCTGCTTTCTCTTTATTTGTTTTAGAAGTTATGAAATAGTATGGTGCACTTCCTTGGATCTATCCCGTTTGATCAAATTCTTCAATTTTTGCTGCTTTCTATCTTTTTGTTTTAGAAGGTATGAAATAGTATAGTGCACTTCCTTTAGATCTATTTAATTGTTCTTTTGAAAAAATAGATTTTATAGAGCCTAGTAATAGGTTTTATAGAGCATAGTGGCAGAGTTTGATCTAAGGTGCAAACTTTTCCTAGTGAGATAAGGCTTGAGTTTTTTTTGTATTCTTTTTTTTTTTCACATTAGGTGCTCTGGTGGGTTGTAACTGTTTGTTGCTTTTATCCTTCAAAAAATGTCACTGCTGCAATCAATTCATGCTCCATATACATCTTAATTACATAGCGGGGAGTCTCTTACAAACCCACAATGCAGAATTTAAGTTTAGAATGAAAGGTAGAAATCTCCTTCTTAGGGTTTCCCATTGACAAAGGGGTTCCCTTTTTTTGCTTTCACATCTGAACTATTTTTCTGTTTTTCAATACCAACACTTCTCAATGTTTTCTCCTTTCATTCCCATCCTATTAGTTATGCTAACAAATAAACCAGTTCTGTAACTGATACTTGCTAATATTAACAACTATTACTAATTCCATAACTGGTTAGACTACTTTGCTCTGAATCCCATTCCCTTCAGAGTTCTTCTATACTCAAAAGTGGAACAAGAAAAAATATATTGGTAACCAAGGGAGATGGCGTCTTAACACTAAATCCTTTAACTATTCCCTGTGTTTGGTTATTCAACTATTAATTGATTCTTGTAGGGATCCTGATTGAAATAAGGTCTCTGAATTTGAGGACAGAGGAGCCTCCTAAACTAGAGAAGAGAAGGAATTCTCAGATTATATTCAGCATATCTCATAATATTAGAGTACACAGGTTATATAGTAGTCAATGCCTCATTCTAACAGAATTTATCCTAGCAAGTTGCCAGCTGCATAATATCATAATAATATTCTGGAACCACTGTTATGCTTTTATCCATAATAAACACATTCAGAGCCATGATTCTGTTAGAAGACCCTTTTGGGCCTGCTGGACTGGGCTTCTTCATTCACCATCGTAACAGATTCCAACTCTTATAAGGGTTGGTAGTTGTTGTTATTGTTGAAAGTTCAAAAGAAAATTATTTTCCTTTCTAAAGTTCATTTAATATCCTTTATAATCAACTTTAAATTTCTTTTACAACCTACCCCTCAATATTCTATACTGTTCTGGTCTCGCTAACAGTTTTCTTCCCACCAGGCATAAAGTATTGAATTACTACATTATATTATATGCTAACGCTATCATTGACTGTAAGCTAAATATAATTTGTAATTGTCATGCTAAAGGAACAGTTTTATTTGTTCAGGAATTTCTTGGGTCTTTAATGTAGGGATAGTTATTACTAGCTCATGATCAAATCTTAAAATGACTAAGGCTCTTTGGATATGCAAACTTTGGATGGGAGAGGAAGGAACAGGGGAACAAAAGGATTGGTCCCTTGTTTGGTATCAATTAGGGTAGAGAGGAAGAGAATTGGATGAGTTTCATTGTCTCAATCTGCTGAGTGCTGATGCAATTTTACATTCAATTAGACTTACGGTTTATTCTTGTGATACTTCTTTGTCTATGCAGGGGCTTCTCCGATCTCAGTTACAAACAGCAAATGAAGGTACTGAAACTAAGAATAGGTATGGCAGTCCTCTTTGTTTTCTATTTATTATTCTTTTTTCTAAAATCAATATTATCTGCATTTCAAGTTTCTAACTTCCAAATTGTACATAAACATTATTTTCATTGGTAGCTAAACAAGAACAGAAGTTACAGTTCTATGGATGTGATTTGTACTCTTCTCTAATTAGAATTGGAATTTCACCTTGGTAATATGTATAATTCTTTAATGTAAAGCTTTCCCTACATTTTAACAAGGTGAAGCGCCTAGTGTAATTAAAAAAAATAGCAGCTATTGAACCGTATGTAAGTTTTACCTTAAACAAAAGCAATATGTTGTAAGTACACGATCCATCTTTACTGTCCCTTCTAAGTTCAGTAACATTTCTGCTCTGCATTTTCTCCAAAGATCCTTTGGTCTTCGTTCTTCCAAACATGATTAGTAAAGGCAAACTTAGTTGAAATTGTTCAAATCCATGTTTTCATCAAGAAATCCAGTTTTATTTTTATGATCAATTTGCTATTTCTTGGAACAAAGTGAAAGTTGCAGCTGCTTGTTCCAAAATGAGTAAAATTATCACAATTCTATGAATATGCTAAGCAACAAACCAGAAGTTGTTGGATATATAGCACTGTTTCTGTTACTCTTATGATTCTAATTTGGTATTTTTAGCTTTATGTGTTATTATTTTAATTATTTTGTTCAGGTTTAAAAGCTTGTAAAACAAACCCACTTGATAAAATTCAGAGCAGAGCAAGCGAAGCAAACTGCATTCTTCACCTTTGGTTTTATCTCTTTCTGTTAACAGAAGCGATTACCTGGACACTTCAACCTATTAGTCGTACAAAAAGTTATTCAGTGGGCATAGCTACTTGACTTATTTTCTCTTTCTGTCTATCTGATCCTATATTCATATATGCATACTCACTCATTGATACTGCTCAAATTCTTCTAATTTCTTACCTTTTACACTGGATAACACTCTTCAGATTATTGTTTGTTTTTATTTTTGCAGTGATAGTTTTGACTCAACTAGTGCACTTGAGAATTCTTTAAATGCCAAAGAAAAGCAAATCTCTGAATTGAACTTGGAACTACACAATATTGAAACAACCTTATCTAATGAAAGAGAGGAACACATGAATGATGTCAAGAAACTTACTGCAATGCTCAATGAAAAGGTAATATTATGGTTTGCAAAAGTCTACATCAGATCTACTTAATGATATTTGAATTCATGTTAAGTTAATTGTGGTTTACGAATAAGCACATATTTTGATCCAATATATTGTTTCAAATTGTACAAGTTCCACAGTAAATGCATTTCAGTTGATATATTAGCAATTCCATCTGCATCATTTCATGGCACATAGTTTTGTTCTTTCATGTTCATGAGACTCTGAAACTACTTTTTAACTATTCCAGTCACAAAATTCTCAATTCAAATTGTGGTTTGGCATGTAGGTCTGTGAACTTTCACTTTGATGATGAATATTTCTTTTCCATTATTTGAGATATAAAAATGCAACTTGATAGTGCTCTTCCTTTGTGAAACTTTCTTTGTGTATGATACCGTGATTTACAAGCATTTGTTATGTATATCTAAAGCCATTATCTCGTAGTATGAACAGTTACAATACATGTCTGCTAATTTGAGTCTCTAAATTATTTTTGGAGCTAACTCACTTTTTTATGTCTTTTCATAATGTAGGAGGCTGCTCTTGAGGAGATGAAGAAGGAACTTCAAGCAAGGCCTACAGAAAAAACAGTTGATGATCTGCGAAAGAAAGTGAAAATTTTGCAGGTGGTGTTAGTGTTTCTTGCATTCTCTTATTTATTATTTTGGTTACCTCTTGTAACTTCACTATTTTTATACCTCCTTGTGAGCTATACATGCAGGCAGTGGGATATAATTCAATTGAAGCTGAAGACTGGGAAGTGGCTACAAGTGGGGAAGAGATGAGCAAGATGGAGTTTCTTCTTCTTGATAAGAACCGTAAAATGGAACATGAACTAACACAGTTGAAGGTAAGAATGTGATTTATTTAGCAATGGGATGCCCAGTCTTCCTGCCCCTATAAACAGAGAAAACTTTGCAAAAATTAGGGTGAAATAAATGATCAACTACCATAGCAATGTCCTTTTTTTGAAGAAAACAAGACCAGTTTCAAAAGGATCCTCTGTACTTCCTTCATTTGAGCATTGTTCATGTTAAGGACTCAGTAACACTATCATGTAGAAGGATGTTCTTTAAGATGATAACAAGTGTTCTTGCTGTGCATTTCAAAAACCTTTATTATTCAGATGAAGTTTTACCATTTCAGGTCTCACTTTCTGAGAAAACATCTTTACTGGAAACAGCTGAAGAAAAGATAGCAGAGCTTACGACAAAGGTTAATGAACAACAAAAATTGATACAGAAGTTGGAAGATGACATATTGAAGGTTTTGAATAATTGTCTCTGCCACCACTTTTACATATCCCCCACTTTGATTAGGATATGAATTGCTCTCTTTTTCTGATCTCTATTTGTCTGTATATGCATTTGTAAATTAGGATAATTATTATTTTTATAATGCATTTAATTCTTTTGATACAGGGATATAGTTCCAATTCAAAAGATCGTAAAGGCAACTTCCTTGATGATTGGGATCTTTCAGATGCGGGAGGGGCTGAGGCCTCTGAGGTAGATTCCTCTCTTGTGCTTCCATTCTTTCTGGATTTTATTTCTTTTCAAAGAATAATCTTGAAAGACACTAATGTCATGCATGCAGAAATTGGAAATAGATGCTGCCTCAACCATTAGTTTATTTTAGGCTAACCAAAAGGCTTAATCAGTGATTTGTTGGCTGGAGTGGAATTGAGTGTACTGAACAATGGATAAATTTAATTCTTATTTCAGATGCATCTCTTGGAGATATTAGCAAAATTCATCACAAGCCTTTTCCAACTTATGCTTTTGGGATAGCTAGTTCATGGGGTGGTTGAAATCTTCTTTTACCAGACAATTGATAGATTGATTCTTATAATTCGCATTCTCCCATTCAAACTTAGATGAACATTAGATGTGCTTCAAGTTAGCACGCTTTGAAGGGATGTACACCATTATTTAACTTTTTCTTTACAGCTTAAGCTTTGAGACAGATGGTTTAATGATACAATCTATTTTCTTTGGTTTTTTTAATGATGCATTTAGCTACAAATATTTATTTTTGCAATTAGAAGATTAAGACGTCGGAAAAAATGAAAAATTATTTTGCTGGATAAGTAAGTGGTGATTGATTAATCATACACCCAAATATTCCTCTGTATGTAAGTGCTTTAAAATAATATTTGAAGGACTCTTAAATTGGCTCTTTGTTTATCAGAACACAGACCAAAGGCAAGTATCCTTGGACCAAGATCAGAGCTCAATGCTTAAAGTGATTTGTAATCAAAGAGATCGATTTAGGAACCGCTTGCGAGAGACAGAAGAGGTATGTATATAATTGATATTACCTCATTTATTTTATTTCTTTATATCTAACATTATTTAAACCAAATTTTAGATTATGGATATGGCAGTGTAACAAGTGTTGACCTGGGTGAAATTTTCGCTTTTAATAGGAAATAAGGCAATTGAAGGAGAAGATTGGGATATTAACAGTGGAACTGGAAAAGAGTAAAGCTGATAATGTCAAACTATATGGGAAGATGCGTTATGTTCAAGATTATAATATTGAGAAAGTGGTTTCAAGGGGTTCGAAAAAGGTTTTCTAAACTGCGCTTGCATCATTTTGTTTCTTTCTTCAAGATCGTTTTTTAGCTTTTACCCTGAACTTGAGATTTTTTTGTGATTTTTGTTTAGTATGCTGAAGATATTGAAAGTGGTTTCTCGTCAGATGTTGAATCAAAATACAAGAAGATATATGAGGATGATATAAATCCTTTTGCTGCATTCTCGAAAAAGGTAATCCAGCTTGACTAATGTAATGAAACCCGGCATTTTAAAAGATGGCTCATGCATCATTATTAGTTTGTATTAGTGTCATGGCTTCACTGCCTTAATGAAATACACACATGTTAAAACTCTGATGTCTATATGTCCAAGATAACTAAAAGCCTAAAACCATACAATAAAATCTTTGAATGAATGTTCTATCTATTTTAAGGTTGTGACTGCCATCAAACGTGACTTCTTTATAACTGTTTGTAAAATAGCTTGAGTTTTCAGGTGTAGTATTACTAGTATTAAAAAGTTGTACGTGACTAGCCTTTGGTACAGGGAAGATACCTATTATGTCCTTGATTGAAAATCTAAACTTTGTCGGTTAAACCTGCATTTAAATAGTTGTTGTTGCTTGTTGGATCTATTAAACACTGGATTCTCTATATGCATAGATCTCCGTCTCCCATTTTGAACCTTACCTAGAAAAGGGAGGGCAAATTGGTATTGGATGAAAGAAGTGATTTGGTTAGAAATATGTAAACGTTGCCTTTGTTGTGTTCTATTATCAATTTTATTTAATTTTAATTAACTGCTTCATCTATTTTCATTTAATTAGGAAAGGGATCAAAGATACAAGGAGTTGGGATTCAGGGACCGAATTACACTCAGCAGTGGGCGTTTTCTCCTTGGTAACAAGTATGTCTTAATGCTTCTACAATATTTTTGAAATTATCCAATGCTCCTGTTTTCTTTTGCTTAAATTATTTATTAAACTATTTGATTTCAAAATAATGGAGAAAAAAAATTTCTCAATTCTTCTAATGCATTGACTTGCAAGCTCATAACTCATCATTAATTGTTGGCTTAAATATGTTTCAGCTCTTCAATATATAACCGATTTTTGTTGAGTATCCAATACAATTTTCCTTCAAATTGAATACTTAATCAAAGTTTCTGGTTAAGTCTCTTTCGATTCTTTCATCAGTTCCATGGTCCACGTGACTGTTTAGTTGTCAAACGTGTCACAAGATTTGAGTAAGTTTCTTTTGTCACTTGTATTAACATTTTCCGTCATCGCATAATGAAAAATATATCAATTGTTGTGATAAATAAAATCTTGAGGAATTAAAAGGGAAATTTAGAAATATTTCAAGGAATTGAACCAAATTAATATTTCATCTAAGAACTTAAATCAAAATTCTTAATTTATTAAGAATCCAATTTAAAGGAAAAAAAATTATTGGGTATTCAAGATAAAAATCGGTCGTATGCAGGAAAGCATATTTAAGTCTTAATTTTTTCACCAACCATTAATTTTTGGAGAAGGCTAGCTTTCATGCTTTCGAATCTCCAATTTCTTGCTGGTTCTGTCTGCCGAAAACAATGCCTCTTTCTACTGACCCAAGCAGGGGTGGAGCTATGATGATTGGCTAGAGAGGAGCCATGGCTCCCCCAAGCTTTTCAGAACCACTTATATACCTATATTTTTTATATTAAAATATTAATGAAAAATTGTAACGATTTAATGTTGTTTATTATATATATAAGGTATGTGATCGCGTTACGTATTCTGTTGGTGTCGTATATGGTCTTTTATGTTTACAAGAAAATTTAAATTATATATATATATATATATATATATATATAATATAATATAAAATTGTAAATTTAATTATTTTGACTCCCTCGAATTTCTGGATCAAGTTCCCCAGCCCAACTGGTTGCACTTTTTAGTTTTTAGGGTTACCCTGGTCAATTCTTGACACAGCCTTTCTTATATGTATGTTATTTTATTGATGTTATAGTCTATTTACCTCAATGGTATTCTTGTCTTGCGCACTTTCTACCAGTGTTCTTATTTCATGGGAATCTGCTAGTTGCAAATAATTTATTCCACTGAGTATACCTAATATTTTTCCGAAGAAAAGTGGTGCTCATTGTCTCTTCACCTTTATTCCTGGTTGTCTCGTATGATGCTGCTTTATTACTCTCTTTTCTACGGTTTCTTGATTATGTAGATAAGAGTTGGTCTAATCGTTATCCTCATGCTGAAACTAAGGAAATTGGTATCTTTAGTTTGGTTATCGTACAAGTTAATTGATAAAAAAATCACTTGCAGGTATGCCCGAGCTTTCGCATTCTTTTATACCATTGGATTGCATGTATTGGTCTTCACCTGTCTCTACCGAATGTCTGCTCTCAGTTATCTTAGGTAAAAATATGTGATGACTAATTTCACTGTTATAACTAACTATCATAGATGGATTTCAGCCACTCTTACCCTTCTCTTTTCCTGCAGCAATGGCCCAGAGGAATTCCTTGTCGGAGAGAAAAACGTTGATCTTCCACGTGGACTGTAACTCAGTTTTCTTCTGCAGTGATCGATTTCTCAAATTGAATGGTGCATGTGGTCGGAATGCAACCTCTTTTCAGTGGTCTTTATTTTTGCAGACAAAACGATAACATATTGTCAATATTCAACTATCAAATGTATTGTACATATGACTGTTGTTTTACTCTATACAATGTTGCAATGAAATAGAGAGGATTTTTTGTTTCTTTTCTTGTACACGACAAAACACTATAAAGTCGTTGTTGACGGGCCCATGAAAGAAGAAGTGTGGACTGAAAATTAGTTCCTTTTCTCAAACTTATGCCTTCAAATTAGTATATAGATTTAACAAATTTATATAAAAAGTCGCTTCAATTATGAGTGCTTAAGTCATTAAATTTTGCAATGCACCGTCACGTGATTTGTTTTGGCGATTTTTTTTTTGTTATGCAACATTGTTTTATTTTAGAAACCTCTTCTCTAGTACTCTAATTATAGAATAAATTATTATGGGATATGCTTTATTGGATTAGTTAATAATTTCTGTAAAATTTTAATTTCAGTTACTTTTATACAAATAAATTTTACCAATTAAATTGTTAAAAACTTCATTAAATAAATTAAATTAAATATATTTTAAATAAATACAACTATTGTTATGATTCCGAAAAAAGATATAGCACGAGTTGAGAGTGGCTGAATTGAATTGGAAACAAACAAGACTGTGTTTTAACATTACCTCAGAACTAAACTCCATTTCATCTTTTTTATTGATAAAAAAATGAAATGACTTATTTTTCTCTTGTTTAAAAAAAAAAAAATCATCTTTGATTGTTAGCTCTGGAAGCCACACTTCAAAGAAAGTTTGTTGTGTTATTTGATGAGAAAGTCCTCCACACGTTAACTGTTCCATTGATTTTATGGTAAGTTCAACTCTTCAATTGAGATTATATCATTCCTTTTTTGACCATATCAGAGAAAATAAAGAAATATTTGCAAGCTTTGTTGTCTTCTTCACCATGATTTTTTTTTCAATGATCATGTGCACACCTTACCTTCACTCTGAAAAAGGAAATAGTCAATTTCCTTCAGAAGAACGTTGGATACATTAGGTTAATTTAAAAGAAATAAAAAAAAAAAAAATTGCCAAATGTATTCTTAAACTTGTTGAAGGTAAAAAGGTTCAATCATGTTCTTTATCAAGACTTGGATGTGTGAACAATCTATTATTGCCCATATCATGTCACTTTCAAATAGTTTCGGGAATAGAACAGAACAACTATGCTCACAGAAAATAATATACTATTCAACAATAGTCTCCTAGTAGTTGGAATTCATCAAATTCTCTTTATGAAGAGAAGTGCTTGATTTTGAAATCAAATTTTAATGAACCCCACTTTTTCCTCTTTGACTTACCCTCCCTTTTTCACACCGCTTTGGATGATCCCAATGCGTAATCAGTGGTCAACATACAAAACTTTTTCCTGTCCCAAGACTTCATAGATTTTGTGTAATGAACCCATGTTATATAAAGTGATTTTTCATCATAAAGTGAACTATAATCTTTAGTTAAAACCGTATCAATCAGTAAGCTCTTGAATGGTTGAGTGGCTGAAAAATATAATTACCCTAAGAGATTTCATCAAAAACAATCATTTAAATTTTTAAGTTACTTTTATAAATTTTTAAGTTACTTTTATAAGGTAGAATTTAAGTTTAATTTAACTTCATAGAAAATCGATAAACAGATTTGAATTCATTTAAATATTATAAATTTATTTTATTTATAATTGATGTAAAATCTTTAAAATAATAAATTTTAAAAAAATAGGTTTTATATGATCTGATAGCATCTTAATAATTAAATTTTAAATATAATTCAATCTTTGTAAAATAAAGTGTGTATCTAATTATATTTTGTAAATTCGTCTTAACAATATAAAATTTTTAACAATAATGGATAAAAATTTCATATTAATAAAAATACAATGTTAAAAGAATAGGAATAAACACATCTTTGTCTTGTAAAACCATTATATATGAGGCTTTATCAATTAGTGGCACAACACGTGCAACATGTAACATGTAACGTGTGTAAAGTATGAGATTTTGGGACTTGCATTGCACTTACTTTATGCAGCATTTGTGGTTGACCAACCTGCATTCAACCATTTTTTTCAATGACATGATTTCATAACTCAAACTCTCTCTTCTTTGCTTTCACTGTGCTTCAACATCCCCAACCACTGCTTTCAATTTTACAAATACAAAATTTTTTTTCTTCCATCCACCCTTTTCTAAGACAATAACATATCAACATGACATTTTCCTAAATATCTCATTTATTTGGTATAAATTATCTATCAATTTCCTCAATAATTCAATTTAAATAATCATTTTTAGTAGAACATCATATCATATTTACTTTATGTAGAAAATTTGAATTCAATACATTACTTCAAACAACAAATACAAGTGTAAAACCAATATTTTATTTTGTTATATTATTTTATAGGGAATATCGAATTACAATGAGTAACTTTTACAAAATGTTATAGGGTTCAATATATTTAATTGATAATGTTTCTTTTTTCAAAACTTAATGTTAAATTGAAAGTTTTTTCCTATGAATTTTATGTAGAAAATTGTGTATTATTAAACAAATTAATTTCTAATCTATGTAGATCAAAATTATCATCTTAGATAAATATTTAATTTGATATTTAACATAAATAATTATAATGCTATGAAATTATCCGTATTTTATACGTTTATCATACTTTTAATTAAAGTCAACAAATAAATACAAATTATCATTATCATAAATAAAAATAGTAATGAGTAATATTGGTAAATACTTTGGTAGAAATAGAAAATAGGGAAATATAAGAGTGGATTCCAGCTGTTTAAAGTAGACAGAACCAAACCTATTTACTGCTACCATCCATGCATTATTTGGCCTACAATCACGGACCCTCTGCCCCACTTTTTAATGTTCACCCTTTGCAAATAGGTATGCTACCCTTCTTCTCTTCCCTTAACCTTCACAATAATAATAGGTTTATTTATATTATATTCATTAGGAAAAGATTATAAGATTATGCATGCATGATTTCACCTCGATCTACATAAAAGCTGATACAAATTCTTTTTGTAAACCTTAAATATGTCCTAAAATAAATAAGGAGAAAAAATTAAAAAAAAGATCAAAGAGACAAACATCCTTAAATCTCCTTCATTATCCAAATAAAATAAGAAAAACATAACAAGTTAAGTTCTCACATCACTGTCACATTTTGTATGCCATGTGCCCTACATGCAAAGCCTTTAACCAACACAACAGAGTACAGAACAGAGGAAAAACATGAACATTGACCTAAGACTCCAAACTCAAAAACCAGAACAAAAGAGTGAAGAGAAAAAAAAAAAAAAAAAAAAAAAAAAAAAAAAAAAAAATAAACAAAAAACACAAAAAAAAAAAAAAAAAAAAAAAAAAAAAAAAAAAAAAAAAAAAAAAAAAAGCTAAGAACTTCATCAATCTTACAAACAACCCATGTAATGGAATGGAGTATTCATTCTCATTAAATTAAAAACAGCTACTTTTGGATCCACACAATCCAATTAATAATACAAACCTACCATCACTATATATATCATCTATTATTCATGTTATTTTTTTTTTTTCATAACATTAATAACAATAAGGATAAAGTGGTAAATTACACGATCTAGCACTTGTTGGAAGAGAATCCGACTAAAGAGTTCGCTAGATCGAAACTGACACGTGTCCCTTGCTGCTGCACGTTCCCTATGATCGACAGAGACGACGACGTTGGCGCAAACGCGAAACAGTAAGTTCCGGCGCCGTCCACCGGAATCAGATAATTCTTCGCCGGAAGCGCCCATATCTTGTCGCCGGAGAAGTGAAGCGACACCGTCGGCACGCGCACAGACTGCAGGGACGACAGGTCGTAGCAAGTGTCGAACAGCGCAACGCCCTCCGCGGGACGCAGGTTCTGGGTCATCCTCTTGAATGCGTCGCGCACGGCATTGTAGGCCCGGGTCTGCAACCGAGTTATGGCGGTACCGGAATCGACGATCACCCCGCCGACGCCGGACTGGTCGACGGCGAAAGTGTCCGGTGGGATGGAGACCATCTCGCCGCCGACGCTAAATCCGGTGAGTTCCACGTAGTAGAACGTGTTCACTTGGCGGTTCTTCAGCAACGGCGCGGTGACCGAGTCACTGGGTCGAGGCGAGTTGAACTCAAGAGTGGACGATGTACCCGAGTCGCGGTCCACTAAACAGTACGAAAACGACGCCGCTTTGATTTGCGAGGTTAATGACAACGGCCCACCACCGAGACCGAGAAGCCCCGCAGCCCCGACGAACAGCCCCTCGTTATCGTGGCCGCACCCGAGCGCGACCCGATTAACGGACCCGGACCCGCCGAACGACACCGTTTCGGTGACGTACTCGCCTACGGTGAACGACCCGTCTCCGTAGGAAACTTGGTATTCGCATCTACCGTTTTTGCACGCCGACATTTCAAGGTCCTGGCACTGCTGCGCGTCGCAGGTTAATGGGTAGTACGAGGAGGAGGATGTCGGGTCGAAAACCGGGTCGGACTGTTGGTAACAATCTGAGCAGGGTTTGCATTGGAGCCAGTTCACGTCGGAGCCTGTGTCGAGCACCATGTAGAAGGGCTTTGCGGGCTGGCCGACGCCGACGCGTGAGAAGTACTCGCCGCTTCCCTGGGAGGTGCCGGAGGAGACAGGCGTGGAGAGGTCTTCGAGGCGGACCTCCGTCTGGGTAGGGAAAAGGTCCGATCTTTTGACGCCATAGAGTGCGAGCTGAAGCCTGGTCTCGAGCGAGTTGACTCGTGCCGAGTCGCGGGCGAGTCGGGCCAAAACTAGGGTTTTGTAATCTGGGTGTTGCTCATTGACGAGGGTTTCCCTTGAGTGGAGCTGAACGGAGAAGAAAGACGAAGATGGTGAAGTGGGGTGGTGTTGCTGAGTTAAAGCTTGTTGTTGCAGAGCATTTTGGGGTTTGAAGGAGAGGATTTGATGGGCTTGGTGAAGGGAAGAAGAGATATTGAGAATGGTGGTGTGTGAAGGAGTAGTGATGGTGCGAGAAGAGGTGAGAGAGAGGATTGTGAAAATGGTGAAAAGTGAGAGAAGAAAATTTGCCATTGTTTAAAGAGAAAAAAGGTGTGAGAGTGAGTGAGGAGTGTGGAGGAAGAGAGGGTGATTGGATTGGCTTTATTGGAGTGAGAGAAGGAGAAGAAGGCACGGAGAAAGAGGTGCTTGCATTTCATTTCATTCATTGATTTTGTTGGTTGGTGGATGGGAAATTAAATTGGGAAAAAGAGTTTGGTAATGCATCTTATGCATTATTATTATTATTATTATACTTGTAAACTGTAAATAGACAGGTAGATTTCTAATATCTCATTTTTGTCTTTATGTGCATGCACAAGGTTCAGGTTTACTCTTATTTATTTTCTATATATATAACTAAAATCCCACATACAAGAAAAAAAATAACTCAATAAAGAAAAGTTTAAAAAAGTATCAGTGGATTGAACATGTTTTTAAAAAAGATTAAAAACTGTGTCAGAAACATAGTTAGGAGATATATCGGTAAAGGGTAAGTTGAGAGTAAACAAAGAATAATATGTTAATATATGTACCATTGAGAAGTAAAATCAGTAATTAAATTATATTTGTTGGCAAGTTGCAAAATGACTTTAATATTTCTTGTTTAATTGATATTAGCATCGATAAATTATAGTTTAACAAGAATGTCGAGAATAACTTTAAATAAATTATATTGTCAATATAACTTCTTATTAACCCTTCTTGGTAACACGTGCGTTACAAAAGGAATTGTTTAATATAATGTATTTCATCAGATGGGGTAATCCTTTACATAATTTCAGTATCATTATCCACTCCAATGCTCTCAAACTAAAACTAGGGAAGTTTGTTAGTTAATATATACCTATTGTATTTTTTTGATTAGTTTTTATGTTGTTTATTTTAGGAAAAAAGATGGTTATAGTTTAGCTTGCGTTCAGGGAAATATAATTGGTGAGGAAAATGAGACGCAATGCCAGTGTCTTTAAATGTTTTTATCAAAGTCCTTCAACGAACCAATTTTATTTTATCTAAGGGTAATAAACTCAATCGAACACGATTTTAAGTGTATAGAGTATAGTAGGCTAGAGTGAGTTGTCTTGCATAGCACATTAATGTTAACATAGTAACTACCAGGGATGTTCAAACACAATAGTTGCAATTGTGAAAGGTATTTGAGCTAAGAAAATTAGAGAACAGAGAAATGATAACAACGTTAATATTTCACTAGGTGGTTTCTGCATGTGTGTACAAGAATAGGACATTGTTTGATTTTTGTTTCAGATTGTTTCTGGCCCAATATGCTTGAATGCGCTACTTTAGCCCAAAAATCTGATCAGCCCAAGTCATATTATGAATCAAACAAGGTTGATCAAGTCAAACTGCATAGATACAAAATTTCTAAGACAAGTTCTTCAACAGTAAACAAAGCTTTGATCCAAGTAGAGTTGTCGTGTCAATGTTCCAAGAAACATTGATTTATAGGAAGTGTTAGAAATTCAAGTGTGAGTCTAAGTCCTATATTGGATAAAAATGATAAAGTAGAGCAATATATAAGAATAAAGATCCATAAACCCATTGCTTTAAAGTTTTCGATTAAGAGTGATATCAATACCTTATGTGGTTCGGCTTAGCTTTCATTGGTATTAGTTTTCACCGGTGAAACCCTTGGCCAAACATAGGACCGGTAACCTGAAGATCGAAACACCCAAAAGATCTAGGAAGAGTGTCCGACCGGTCATGTAGAAGCAATTGTAGTATCTAGAAGACACCAAATTTATGTATACCTCAAATTTGTCTTGGTTGTTGAGGTTGTTGTATCGGTCATAAAAGCATGTCAGTGTCATTGCTATTCTTGCTTCCTAGATTTTCTTTTATCTAGCTATGATTATATTTTCACTTTTTCTAGATTGCAACTAACCTGGATAACTTTGGAAGCAGCCAATGTTGTGCTGATGAATATATCAGCAATATCTGTTTGTTTTTAATGCTGCAAACTAGAACATTTAAAATGCTTTTCAAGACACCAACAAACACTGCTATAGTTAAAGCTCATTCCCTGTGATATTTATTCTTTTAGGTATGAAGCATTCTAGATAACCAATTGGTGCTTCAACTTTTACTTGAGTTTCAACCAACCATCTGAATCCAAATTTTATGTTATGTTCTGAATATTGCTTATATCAGAGTCTTGCTTCGGTGAAGGTGGAAATGTAGGGAGTGATGATATAGTATAAGGCTTTAAATCTAACCCATTGGTAGCAATTTATGTCTTGTATTAAGTACAAAGTAGCTGCTACCATCCCTTTCCTTAGCTAGTCATTACTTTTCTATACAAACATCATTAATGGTCGGAATTGGAAAGAAGAACATTATGGAACTGAGTAATTTGTAAGATATGATATGATTTGTGACCCAACCAAGAAAGTACTAGGCCAAAATAAGCACATGCCAATGATCTGTTTTTCTATCAGCAACCACCACCATCAGCTGGCTCAATTGAGCTCAAAAGGCCGTTTCCTCTCAGTTGCATGCAGTGGTCTTCAGCATCCACCTGAGCACATGTGATCACCACTGCTAATCCATTATGATGTGCCTCCTGCATGATGTTAACTGCATTATCAATTGTCATTCCAGGTATCACCTTCATCAACACTTGCACAACATATTCTCTCTTGTTGAAGTTGTCATTGTGCAGCAAAACTCGAAATGGTGGAGATGTTTTCCGAGATTTCCTGGTAGAAAAACATGTGATCAAAGATTTCATCATTCCCTTTTGGTTTCAAACATTTGATGAAATGAGACAGGAACAAACAAGAAAGATAAGAGTGAGCACTGGCAGAAAGATTGAATGCGTTTCCAGAAAATGGATTACTTGTCTATTTAGTTTGAACCACCCATTGAAATTGAAAGTTGAATTGTTATCAGTGAAATAACCATAACTAATATGGCAGACAACTAAAGAAACCTTGAACAAAGATATCAACATAATTTGGACATTTGCTATTGACACAACTTTGGCATTTCATCTTCCACCAAGATCAGTTCCAGAAATCAAACATTAGTATTGATGTGATATGCAGTAATGCTTTCATTTCATCAGTGGTTTTCAGTTCTTGCTGTAGTAGTTTAGCTAAACTGAAAGATAGTTATGGAATTTAAAATCTACTCCATACTCCCAGTAACAGTAGGAAATTAAGGGTCCAAATTTGTACTTCAGAGGCAGCATCTATAGTTTTTCAAATTGTTTAAATATTATTAGAAAGTAATGTAAATTCTAAAACAAAATCAAATGAAAACAAGAAGATATAGACTAGAAATGAGAAAAAGTCACAAAACAGAGGAAAAACATTTTCTCTGTGGCATCTAGCTAGATAAACTGATTCCAAAATATAATAATTTGTGTTGAGTGTTGACAGTGGAAATTTCTGACCTTGAACTAGGAGTTACAGTTTCCTAATTACACTACACCAAAATCCCCTTTCTGTTCTTACAATATATTTGAATGCATCATAACAGGGGCTTCAACATAACAACACAACTCAGCTAAAGGCTTAATCTATCACAGAAGGCTAAGGCAAGGGTTCTACCATTTTAAGAAACCAAACTAATACTTGGTAACACTTGTAAGAAAACTTATCCAGACATACACACGAATTTTCAACACGTCTCTTCAATTCTTCAGCATAATCATACAGTGATAAAATAAAATCCTCTCAACTGTGCTTACTGTTCCAGATGTTGGTATTACCTTACATCAAATTCAGATTCCCTTCCAGGTGTTGTAGTCTCTATGGTTGGCTTCTCAACCAACCCTCCACCTTTTCCCAATATTCCAGTGGCTGCCATTGTCATTACAACAGTACGATCTTTGCAATATTTCAGAGCAAAATTTTTATCTCCTGCGATTACAAAAAGTAATGAACCCTTCTATAATTTTGGAAAATATGTCAGAAATATAAACAAACAGTTACAGTGCAATATGCTGATGAAAAAAGAAAAATGGAACATAGTTAGAAAATGGACATGCTATAGTACCAGGATTTACTGCATTGAATACTTGGTTAGGTGAAAGAGCAAGTGCAGTGCTTAATGCAGCTTCCATTGCTGCTCTTTGAGTTTCTTTGTTGACACTTAGCAAATAGCTCCTGTAACAATAGGAGGGTAGCAAGAATGTGAGATAATTAATCCAATGTTGTCTTTGTCGTTACCTCACTGATTTTTTTGGGTGTGTGAAAGAGATGCAGAGGGTATAAAAAATTGGTCAAGAGAATTTTGTAAGGTGCAAACTCAATTTGATTTTACAAGCTAATATGGTGACACGTGTAGATCCCAATTTTTTGAGGTTTTTGTGCCTTTGTGATAATGGAGGATTGAAACGGACATGAAATTTTGGTAAAATGCTGAAAGCCACAAACTAAAATGGTGAAGTTAGCTTGAATTGTATGGCTGAAGAATTTACTCAGAAAATTGAAGTTTGTGTCACAATTAATAGAGCATACATTGTAATTGCCACAAAAATCAATTACTTTGTTAGCCAAATCTTCCCTTTACGAATGTGGTCATCATGAATTCAATACCTAACTTTTTTAGGTTTTTGCATTCACATTCCCATTCTGAAGAGTCATAATCTATTATAATTTAACAGTAAGTCCTTATGATAGCAAGAATATGTTGAAAACTTTGTCTTATAACTTCTAGTAAAATATAAATAAAAAATTTTAAAGTTCAGATTTTTTTATTGATTTTTTTATTGTTATCGGTTGAATATTAAAAATACACTGTTTTGGTATTTTAAATATTTTTTAAATATATTTTAAAACATCAAAATAATAATTAATCAGTGTATTATAAAAATACAGTAGAAAAATAACACAATAGTATAAAATCAAAATTCGAAATTTTATCTTCCAAGCAAAATAATTTTTTAATGTGGTAGATTTAAATCTCTGTTTACCATTATGAGACTAATTTTGGACTAAATACACCATTCAATGAACTATCATTTTTCAACATTAAGAGAAGGTAAAATTGTGTTATTTAATGTTATTAGTATACTTTGAAAAAGCTTTTTAAAAGAGATACTATACAATTTTAATCTACCAGAAGTTCTTTTAAGATAAAACTTTGAAATATTACAATGTCTTTTTTACTTTGGAGTCAAGATTAATAACAATTCATATATATTCTCCTTTTTTAACTTATTCAAATGACTTATAAGAATAAAAAAAAAACTATAATAACATTAAATTTTAAAATAGACACTTGAATATGGTATTTGCTTTAACGATTATTATCAGAAACTTGAATTTAAAATATTAAAGTCCTTGTGAGAACAAAACGAAGGATTCAATGTTACTTTTACCTTTTAGCTCTTTATCTCTCCTTTTTTTTTTTTCTTCTAAAATATAAATTGGAATTTGTTTATTTTTACTTAAATATACATCTAGATATTTAAATTTTTTACCTCTATATTTTAAATTTGATATTTTAATCTACTGGATTTGAAAACAAAAATCGTCTTAATCTCTTTAATTAAATAATATTATAAATTTCGCTTGTTTGATTAATAAATTATAAGTTATTTACATAATAATTTATTTAAATTTTACATTTGATTCTTAAATTTTATAACAAATAGATAAAAAAAAATTAATAGAAATATTAACTTAATTGCCTTTTTAATTACATAGACGTAGAAATAATTTATTTTTTGAAGAATAAAAACAAAACTTATCCTTAAATGAAGAAACTAAAAACAATCAATTGTTTATTAGTCAGAATATCCATGATAATTATTATTGAAAAAAATATTAAAATTACAGTATACCTTTTTTTTCTTTCTAATTTCACACAGTTAACTTAAAAATTGTGTAATATAGGTTATATTAGGTAAGACAAAGTCAATCTGTGCTAGCTTGAATGAAGTATTAATGATACCACCAACCTATAGCCACATTAAACTCTAATTGCTAACCCTAATATTGGAGGCTAACATGAATTCTTAATTTTACTTTTCATATATACATCTATCATTTTTATGGTATGTTTAGGTGAATTAGGAGTTATTTTAAATCTAACTTAATTATACAAAACTAATTTGTAAATACATTTTTTACTAATTTATATATCGTTAACATTATTTATAATTGATGAAAGATTTTTGATACATCCTTATGTTGAGATAAATACATTTCAAACGACATGTGAATAAACATTAATAGATGATTTGATAAAAGGTAAAACAATATACTAAACAAAAAATAAATTTCGTTAGAATAAACTCTAATACATGACTATTACACATGTTAAGAAGTGAATTTTAAATTTAATTCAATCTTACAAAATTCATTTGTAGATTAAGATTTACACGCACTTATATATTATAAATTGATATGATTTTTGAATGTCGATGAATAGATTAAAATAAATAAATAAGAAAAAAATTGAATTTAGAATTCATTAAACAAACAATTTCTAAAAGTCAAATTTTTTAATTTTTATTTCCTACCAAACAGAAGAAAAGAAAAACATTAACTACAATTTTCCTTTTGACGCAGTTTTTATAACAACTTTGTTAGACTTAAATTTTTTAATATTCCCAAAACTAAAATTTTTCATGTAATGGAGTATTATTATTTGACGCTATAATCCAACATACTTGGGTCAATTGAGTATAAGCAACAAACTCTTTTTCTTTATTGTTGATTCAAGACTCCGTCCATTGATCCATCTTTTCAGAATTTCCCATCATATGAATCACGTAATGAAAACGTTTATTTTGTGCTAAGTTCTTCATCAAACATATGATTAATGTTTGGTTTGGTAAAAGGAAATTAAACGTAACTTCAGGACTAACTAACACCACTTAACGGAGTGCGAAATTGACTCTATTTTTTATTTTTAGATTTAGTTCCGTCCATTAAAAGTATTTGCTTATTCACTTTTGTTTAATATTAAGGAATAAATAATTGTGTGAACTATAACATAAAAAAATGAAGTTACATAGTAAAGTGGAGCTTCGACGACAACAATAGTAAATGCTTGATTTTAGGTAGATCTTGTCGAAAATGCTTTGCTCCTTTCAATAAGCTCAAATTTATTATAATTTAAAATTTTTGACTTATCTTGTCTCATTATGAATTTATCTCCTAATTTAATAGAGAGCATGAGTAAGATAGGATACAATAAAATTAATTAATAGCATGGGATTAAAATAAAGTTAAAATTAGTTTTGCTTAATATTTCATGTACACTCAAAATTAGATAATAAATTATAGTAGTAAGGAGCTTGTGACAATGATAAGGGATGATAATAGGATGTTAGTGATAATGATTATAGTTGTGATACCAATAATAGTAATAATGAGTTAATGATGAAAATAATAATAATATTAATATTAATAATAAGAAAAAGAAGAAGAAGAGTGATGATGATTTTTATTAGAACATTAATATTAATAATAATAATAGTGATAAAAATAAAAAAATAACATAATAATAATTTGATAATAGTAATAATGATAAGAGTGATACTTGTTATAGTGAAATTAACCCATATCTTAAAACTAACACAACTTAAAAATACGAGAACAACAACAAATAAATAATACAACAGAAAAAATTATATTCTATTGTGTACAAAATAATTGCTTACAACATTATAAAATAATGACCCTATTATATCTATCATTAAAAAAAAAATCCTAAAAGAGTATTAAAAATAATAAAACCAAATCAATCGTATGACATGCACTAAATAGTTAATTGTATCAAGATAAAATAAGGTGATAAAATATCACGTTATATTGTGAGCTCCACATGATCTTAATTATAAAAGTTTTACATAATTAATTCATAAAAGATAATGTTGATATGATATATAAAATAGTTAGTTAAAAATTTAATACGGTAATATATGATTGGAGGATGCTAGCTAGCGTATTTTATCTTAAGATGAAAAATATATATGAATTATATGTATTTAATTATTAATTATTAATTATAATGTAGTAAACGTAAAAAATTTATTCACCTTTTTCCGTCAAATTAAAACGTTTGCAAAGAACGCGTGTCTCTTCTTTCAAATCAAAGCAACAGGTGCATCATTGATTATACTTCACTCGTAACTGTCCAACACATAACCGATTAAACTTGATCAACGGTTCATATCTTCTCCTATAAAACCAGGGCAATATAGCAGCACCACATAAATTCTCGGGACCCACACCTTACGTGTAATCATGATCCCCAGACCAAAAATAATATCCAAAAAAGCACACTAAACCTATTTGCCAATCAAAGGTGTCCACGTGGCTCCCGGCAAGAAACCACCGATCTCGTAGGGGAAAGGTTCTCTGATTTGGTGTTTTATTTTAGAACCTTTCATCGGGTTACCGGTCGGTCACTGATTTCAAACTTCCATGACCATCCATTCCCAATATCTATTTCCAATTTGTTATTTTTCATTTTGATTCGATTCTGGGTATCGCCCAATTTCTCGATTTTCCGCGTATTTTGGATTTGGAGAGTTTCAACAAATAACCGAACTTTGGAAGGAAAAACACAACCCCATGATGCAACGGCTGGTTGATCATGTTCTTGCTGTAACTAAAGAGTGAGGACATTTGACTTACCTATGTTGGGTTTGAATATATTATCATGGTTGTTGATTATCCATGTTTTTTAATGAAATGGGGGGTGCCTGTATTTTATTTTTTCTGTGTGTGGAGTTTAATGTAATCATATTATGATGCTTTTTTTTTTTTGTTGGAAATGATTCAATGATAAGGACATGTTTGTTTTCTTTGTTGTCATAGTTTCCGTTTGGTCATGATTTTTCTTTCCCTAAGGCTGTAATTCTGCTGATCCTCCTACACAAGGATGTTTGGTATCGTTTTTTACTGTTCAATGTTTATCATTTTTTTTTTTTGTTGGAGAGGGTTAAGTCCTTTGGCTTCTCTTATAACTTTTTTTTCTTCTGGGGAAGGGGGTAAATGTTGTTTTAATGTTAATCTACATGTTTTGCAGAAAATTGTTCTGTTTTATTGTTACTTTTATTCAGCCTTAAGGTGTTGATCAGTTTAACAGATTCTTTTTTTATGGCAGAGATTTCAGAATTCTAAAACTATTTCAATGAATTAATCAGTTTTCACTTGGCAAAGGATGAACATGTTTATCTGGTTTTTAGTGCAGGTCCGTGAAGGCGTTTACTTATGAGTCCTTAAACAATATTGTGAGGCTAATCAATGGAATATCTGCCCTTTTGTTGGCAATCCTTCCCGGGAAAGCTAATATACTTGAAGGTATCCATGGTTGGGAACTCAGGCCAACTTTCCGTGGACCACGATTTCCACGGTGGATGGAGAAGTAAGTTGCCATTATAACATCAGTAATTTCTGTGTGGATTTTTTCTTAATTTTCCTACTGTCACTTAGTTGATTTTATATACTTCTATCTGTTGCTAAGTTAGAACTCTGAGTATTGGTTTGGAGTAATAGAATCACTATTTATTTGCCAAGAGCCTTTAGTTCAATTATTATTACTTGTTTGTTAATGTTCTTTACAATATTATTATATTTTCCATTATAGATTTTGTTGTGTTATTTACCAAGTGATTGAATGCACCCTGGTAATTAAGAAAAGGTGCACCTATGCATTCTGAGGTTGCATTTACCCTTTACCTTCCCATGATTCTGGTGTCAATTGGGTCATGCCTACAGCACTTGGCTACTAAAAGAATTCATAAACAATGCAAGTAGCAAATAACTATATTATTGAAAAAAACCAAATTCGGAAAGAAACGACTCAGGCTTTATATTTTCTGAACTAAAGATTCAGAGTTTTAAACTCAAGACTAGAAGGAACAATAAAAACTTAAGGATTAGCATATGAATAATTTAGGACATTGAATGTTGCTAGAGAATTGGCAGAGAATGAGCTTAGGTAGACTAGAAAATAATTTATGCCAAGGAGTTAGTACACAAGGATAAAACTTGATATTCTTTTAGTTATTGTGTTAGTGAGACATACGAGTCTATCAGAAATTTGGGGTTGTGCTTATTTATTAAAAATATTGTACATGTGTACTGTATTTTATTATTTCTTTTACATTTTTGTACCTTACAATCTACATTCTTTTCTTTTAATGTTTTGTTTTTCTGATTCTTTGAAAATTTAGAGTTTATATCATTCATTCTATCTTATTTTGAAATGAATACCTTTACTCTACAGCTTAATAATGTGGCTAGTTCGTTCCTGGTATTATTGCTTTTGGCGCTGATTTTTGTTTTCTGTTTTCTAGTGGTGTATCCTCTTTCAATCAGTTTGTCTATGATCTTTCTGTGGATTCTGACAATTCAAGCTTTGAATACTCGTCCGAAGACGACGATAGTGAGATATATAGTGATGGACTTGAATACCCTCCAACTCCTGCATCTCAGAGTTCTAGAACCTCAGAAGCTAGTAATACCAAATTCAGCAGGCATCGGAAGGATTGGATCCAATTTATCAAACTTTCAATTTTGTTTCCTTTCAAGTTATTGCTGTGGATTCCACTTAACCTTTTTCGGCTAGTTTATTATGGGGTGTCAAAAGCCATGTCTTTCTCCAGAAACAAGCGTCCTCCTCCTTTACGTGCACATAATAGAGTGCTGAGTCTCAAGGATCATATTATCCACCGTGCTACTGATAGGAGACGTGGACTTGTAGAGGTTGTGCAACAATTTCTTTATATTAATTTATATTGTGTTTTTTTTTTTTTTTTGTATTTCTCAGATAAATTTCATGGGAATGTAAAATTTGTTTTGCTAAGTTTATTTTGTCAATCAGGATCTTCATCTAGGCATAGAGTTATCCATAGAAGCTGTGTTCGATGTTGTTCACAAGGCAGCACATCTTCTTCTTTCCCCTTCAGAAGCTTTTGGGGCATTACACAGGTTGTTTTCATCTCATGAAAGTGCTGTTAAAGAAGATCCTGATGGTGAAGAGGACGGTTCCATATATACAGATACATTAGGAGAAAAAGACCCAAAACCCACAGAGAGAACTGTCAAGTATCAGCCTCTGAATACAGATGCTCGGACATGTCAGGATGTCATAACAGACCTTGGGTAATGTCTATCATGCAGTTGCCTTTATAATTTATTCTTTTTTTATTTTGAAATCTTTGCTTGTATGCCTCATGATTTCCCATTCTACTTATGGCAGGTATCCATATGAAGCCATTAGTGTGATCACTTCTGATGGATATATTCTTCTTTTGGAAAGAATACCCAGGTAAAAAATTCATTCTGAGAAAGTATATGGATCTTCATAAATTTAATTGCACATCCCTTTTTTATTTTTTGTACTTATTTTATCTTCTGAAATTAAGCGCATAACAGATTGTTATATATGATGAATCACTTCAGAAGTAATAAATGTACACAGGATACACTAGTTGTGATTCTAGTTGGCGTGTTTTGACATCTCATCTATTATGTCATTGTGTGGAATGAATTACTTCAGTTTGTTGAACAGTTACTGATGGAAAATATGGCAATTTTGGGACGAGGCCTTGTACAATTCATGTCTAGAGCTGGGGGAAATGCATGAAATGTATAGTAATGTTATCATTATGAATAAAGTTCTTTTTCATAAATTGATAACAAAGTTGAAAAACACATTTATGTGGAATGTGGAGATGATTAGGGTGGTCATTGTAATTTCTAGAAAAAAAGTGGTCTCTTTGCATGCAGTGTGTTGTGTCTAATGTGTGTTCTTACTTCCCAGGCGAGATTCAAGAAAAGCTGTTTATCTTCAACATGGGGTTTTGGATTCATCAATGGGGTGAGTCATTTTTATCTCTATATTTTCATAGTTCTTACTTGATTCTGTTATTAGTTTACCTCAGTTAAAAGAGTTGAGTAGTAGTATATATATGTTTGGAAATATGGTTTTGAAGAACAAATTTTTGCCCAATCATTAGTATGACGCCAGAGTAAGCTAATTTTGTGTAGTGAATTTGGACAATGTTTTTGTGACAACAATATGAGCTTTTGTTTAAGTCAGTAGGTTCATGACTATTGGTAGGATATGAATCACCTGTAGTTTCCACTTCCCACGGAGTTAGTGACAACTGACAAAACTTTGTTCTTGTCCAAGTCACGGGTGCAGAAGAGTTATGACTTTGGATTTAATTTTTTTGTTTCAATTTACTTCTTAACCCCAGACTATTCTCAAAATGACAATGATACTCTAACCTTTTTCTTTCTTGGGTTCAGTTGGGTATCTAATGGAATCGTTGGCTCTCCAGCTTTTGCAGCATACGATCAAGGTATGCTATATTTGGCAATAATGTCTGTACTTGAGCAAAAAATTCGTCTTTTTGGAATTATTACATGTATAGTTTGTTCTATCTGCAGGTTATGATGTATTTCTGGGGAATTTTCGGGGTTTGGTTTCACGGGAACATGTCAACAAGAACATATCATCACGTCAGTAAGTTCATAAAGTAAATCTATTTGAATACTTTTGGAAATTTCAGAGAGAATGGAATTGGAAAGGGAAACAAAAAATGAAAAGTGAATAGATGGATTCAAAAAGAGGTTATTGAAGAGAAACATGTGTTTGCTATTGTTTAAAAGTTAACTCCCAAATAAGAGGAAGTATTTCCTTCCCATTCTTCCATTCTTCCCCCTCCCTATCTTCATTTTGAATAATCTGTGTTTGAATTGATGAAATGCAGATACTGGCGATATTCCATCAATGAGCACGGGACTGAGGATATTCCTGCTATGATAGAAAAAATCCATGAAGTAAAGACTTTTGAATTGAGGTTTACCAAACCTGATATAGAGGAGGAAACTGATGACGATCAACCTTACAAGCTTTGTGCCATTTGCCATAGTTTGGGAGGAGCTGCTGTGCTGATGTATGTTATTACTCGAAGGATTGAAGGGAAACCCCATAGACTTTCAAGATTGGTTTTGTTATCACCTGCTGGTTTTCATGATGACTCTAACATGGTTTTTTCTGTGGCTGAACTTCTACTAGTTTTACTGGCTCCTGTTTTGTCTCTTCTTGTTCCTGCCTTCTATATACCAACCAGATTTTTTCGCATGCTTTTCAACAAGTTAGCACGGGATCTGCATAACCTACCTGCAGTTGGAGGGTTGGTTCAAACATTAATGAGTTATGTTGTTGGTGGAGACAGCTCAAACTGGATTGGAGTTTTAGGATTACCACACTATAACATGAATGACATGCCAGGAGTATCTTTTCGTGTTGCTCTCCATCTTTCACAGATGAAGCGCACTGGAAAATTCATAATGTTTGATTATGGTAAAGCTTCTGCCAACATGGAAGCGTATGGTTCACCTGTGCCTTTGGACTTGGGTGAACGCTATGGACTCATAGACATTCCTGTTAATCTTGTTGCTGGACAGAAGGACAAAGTGATAAGGCCTTCAATGGTGAAGAGACACTATAAATTGATGAAGGGTGCTGGTGTAGATGTTTCATACAATGAGTTTGAATATGCACACTTAGACTTCACCTTTTCCCACCATGAAGAACTCTTATCATTTGTTATGTCATGCTTGCTGCTTGTGGATTCTAATGCAAAACATCAAGTGAATCAAAGGGGTTTAAGGTCAAGAAGAAAAGGGCAAGTTGCAAGCAGTGGTTAGATTGATTGAACAAAAATCTTACACAGAGTTTCATACTTACTGAAGTACTTCTGCCATTTCTTGCAGGAGTATCTGGCACATGTATGCTTGAATATAGAGTTGCTCTTTATTAGGGGTCATCATTTCCTTCAAATTTCTGTTTTCTGTTTGGAGGAAAAATAGACCTTGAAATATGTTTGTATTGTACATTGTAAAATGTTGTACTGATTATCAAAATTCAGAACACAGACATTAGAGTCTAGATTAATGTTGTACTATGTTGGTAGTTCATCCTCAGGCTCACTGATTGCAATGATACTTCATGAGATGATACTTTCTTTCTTAGTATCATGCTTTGCTGTTTACCCCAATAAATATATGTGAACGCCTTATGAAATTTGTCCTAGAGCATGAACTTCTAATTAAATGTCTAAAATTTAGATAACTTCAAAAATGTTTGTTTTATTTCTTAAAGAAAACAATCTTTTGAACATGAGAATCTCATTGTTTAACACAAATTTATTATTTTTGAAACAGGACGGAATATGATAAAACACTTTTTTATCTTTGAATTTGATAAAAATATGGGATAAATAATGGGTTTTTTTTATTTCAGGGTCCCTTTGACTAAAAAATTGTAAAATAAGATCCGTTAATTTTTTTTTTCTAAATTAGGTCGAGTGATGACATTTAGGGTGAAATCGTCCTCTCCTAGACTAATTTTGCTTGTTCTTTTTTAAAGTAATGTCGTTGTTTTTTAGAACGACTTTTATTTAATTGAGAAGTGAAATTTTCCTCTAACATGACGACTTTACTTTTCACTTTTTTTTTTCAAACTTTCCAGTTTTAATTACTTTTAATTTTTTTCAAATTTTTCACTTTTCATTATTTTCTTTTTTAAATATTTCAGATTTTTTTTTTTAATTTAACAGTTTTGATTATTTTGATTATTTTTTTATTTTTCAGTTTTGATTATCTTTTCTTTTAATTTTCCAGTTTTCGTTATTTGTCCTTTTTTTTAATAAAATTTATCAGTTATTAATGTTTTATGAATTTGTAATTATTCTTACATTAATTGGAAACTGGCGGTTTTGATTTCATTAAATAGAAACTGGTCTTGGCGCACACGGTTTTGGTGGTTTCATTAAATAGAAACCAATCCTGGTGCGCACGGTTTTGTCAGGAAATTGGTCCTTCTCATCACGGTTTTGCCTGAAACTAAAATATAATTAAAATTCATTATTAACGAAAAAAATTAAAAAAGTGAAGTCATCATGTATGAGAATGATTTTACTTTTTCCAATATCACAAGACATTGCTTTTTTCTAAAAAATAAATAAAGAAACCGGTGGGGTGAATGACGACTTCACCCCAATGTCCTCCACCCTGACGACTTAACCTATTTTGAAAAGAAAAAGAGAACCCATTTATACAATTTTGACTTCCAATCGACCCCAAAATACAAAAAAACCAAAATAATGCGTAGAGAATAAAAGTGTAGTAAAATCTGAAGTATTGTACATGAAAATTTATCTTTAAAATTTATTCTTTTTTTAAGATAAAATAAAAGTATAGCAATGGAATTTTACAATAAACAAAATAATGCAACGAACAAGGTATCAATTATTTTATTGAGACACAAAACGAAAACTAATTATTTAATTATATATAAGTTTTTGTTTCCTTTATTGAATTTTAAGAAATACATATGCATTATCTTTTAGATTCATTTAATTTTAATATAATAATTCTACTGAAAAATTTGTGATCTTTATTATAATTTTATAAACTTTTTTCTGTTTTAGGTCGAAGTAATATGTTCCAAACAATACTCATTAAGAATGACGGCATTTCAAATAATACTTTATACGATTTAATAGGTTTTTGGTCTCAATATTCGAAGAGTTTATTACGTGGTTGTTCAACGTTTGTTCTCAATTCAAATTTCATTTTATTTCAAAAGAAATTAATGTGATTCCTTCCATATTTTTCTTTTAATAATAAAAATCAAATAACAAATTACTTAGAAAAAAATATAAATTATTTGAAATAATTAATGTAGTAATAATTGTTAATTGATACTTAGGAGATATTTAAATTTGATTTAAGTCTTAAATTATGAACGATGATAAATATTTGTCATTACGTGTCATCCATGCATGAAAAAAAGAATAAAAGAAGTAACGGAAGTTAATTCCATAATTAATGAGAGTTGAGCTGTGTAATGAACATGAGTGTTATATAAACAACCAAACACTGCTCCATCTTCTTCATTCTCAATCTCATCTTCATCTTCTTCATTTTCTCTGGTTTTTAGTTCCAGAGAGTTCAATGGCAATTAATAAATGGTTAAACATAATAGTAGACGGAAACTCAGCCTTACGTACTTACTGGCCCAACATTTTATCACACTTTCTCGAGAAGATTCTCAGGTTATTATTAAAAAAAATCATATTTTCTAGCAATTTTATTTTATAGATTTTTTTGTAAAAAATATTTACAAATTTTGTTATAAAAAAAATTACGAAAAATTGATACTAATTTTCTTGTAAAATATTTTGTATAAAACATTTTTTGCAACAAATTTTGTAGGAAATACTTGCAAATTTTATAATTTTGTAGGAAATGATTATCCACGAAGGAATTATTTGTCAACTAAAAATCTTAGAAAAAATAGTAAAAAAAAAATCTTTTCTTATAATTTTTTTTAATAAATTTGCAACAAAAATTTAATATAATATGAGAATTTCTAGTATTGGGTGTCTAAATTCTTGATGCATCATTTGCTTCATCTGTATGTATGCATTTTTGTGTGTTTCTTGAAACTATTTATTACCCTTTTTTCTTTCTAGAATGTAGATATATAAAGTGCAGAACTTTTTCTTAGATTCAAGTACCCCAGTGAAAATTAGTCGTTTTTATTATATTTTTACAAGTAAAAACCATGACTTTAACATCAATGGGGGAAATGTAACCAAAAAGAAGACGAAGGAGAATATTTTATGACTTTTACTTGATTTAATTGCTTTTATAGTAATAGATATATATATTAAAGTTAAGCTGAAGCAATATGAATAATTTTGTATTTTTATATGATAAACAAAATATCAAAACATAGTCTCCATGCATCATTTCTATCTTAGTATTTTCTCTTTTATATTTTATATCTTGAACCTCATTTTCTTGTATATAAAGTGAACTAGCCAACCTTGTTTTAAGAATGAAACTCTGGCTGGCTTAATTTATTTACTCAATTTAAAATTTAAATCTGTAACTCTGTGAACTGAATTTGCTGTGCATCAATTAATTACTTCTTATGCAGGTCCTTCTTTGACGACTCAGGAGAAGAGGTAATTCATAATCCTTCTGTATGTGAATTTTTTATGGAATGATCTCTTGTGTAAACATGCACATAGCTTAGAGAGACATTTGTGCTATTTATGACAAGAAATGCAGCGAGGAAGCAAGTTTTTTAGTAGCAGAAGGTTTAAGCTACTTGATGTTAATATACTGAATCCTTACATCGATTTGAAAACAAAGTTTGAGGTTCATGTTAAGAATTCAAGTGTGAGTCTAAGTTTCACATTGGCTAGAAATTAAGTAGAGCACTATATAAGAGTAAAAATCCATAGATCCATTGCCTTAAAGTTTTGGGTTTAGAGTGGTGTCAATACCACCAGACAAATCATTTTTCCTTACCATGCCTCATATGTTTACAGGGAACTAATGCACAGGTAGCTCTGGTAATGTACAATGCCAACTCCAGTGCAGGTATTATTTCATTCACCTTTTATTTTCAGTGTATATAATAAGATACGCCATGTTGAGTTTAATTAATAACAACTTTGTACTAATTATTTTTGCTTTTAGTCTTATGTAATGTTAATTATCTGGTACATTCCCTTAGTAAGCACACACATCATATATAGGATAATTTCTTTTGTTCATACAGTAAAACTGTTATATTGAAGCAGAAATCCTAAATTTGTTTCTGTGTCCCTTACACAGCTGTCCAACATATCCATTGGACAGGAGAGTTGGATTTTTTCTTAGGTGTGTTATCATCATTAGTCTTCAATGGAAATAGTGAAAACCAACACACCATGGTGCTAGGTCTTGCAGAAGCTCTACTGGTATATATCTATTCCAAACCATTGATTCTGATAACATTGTTGGGTTATGTGTTTTTTTTTTTTCATATATGATATGTTATAGTCATATTGAGAGATTTTGGTCGACATATATATGACATTAGTATTACACATGTACAAGACATTTGACACTATTTTAATCCCAAAATCTTAAGACAATGGTGTTATGAGTCTTTATTCTTATATAGTATTTAACTTTTTTTATTATATCCAATGTGGGATTTTGATTCACACTTGGACTATTCTCAACAAGAACTGACGTTAATCGTTATATGATTAAGCTCATCTCACACACACATATATATATATATATATATATATAAATATATATATATATATATATATATATATATATATATATAACAA